>Ga0123352_10000327_pt1 | contig 57376 bp, 46 predicted proteins | sample TergutLab28metaG_FD_89700 | JGI IMG/M metagenome (GOLD analysis project Ga0123352, IMG submission 89700) | Labiotermes labralis P1 segment gut microbial communities from Petit-Saut dam, French Guiana - Lab288 P1 | ecosystem: Host-associated > Arthropoda: Insects > Digestive system > Gut ... | reverse complement strand
CCTCCCTTTTTGTTTTTTTTTTTTCTCCCCCCCCCCCCCCCCCCCCCCCCCCTCCACAATTGTTCTGACACACAGCTTTCTCTTTCTAAAGAAATAAGTTGGAGTGGGGGTACCATAGTCAGTACTGTGACTATACTACAGGCAGGACAATCAGGGTTTCAAATTCCAGTAGGGGCAAGGAATTTGTCTCCCCAATATCCACACTGGGTCTGGGGCCCACCCAGCCTCCTACACAAAGGGCACCAGGGTTCTTTCCTGGGAGTAATGCTGCCACGGTGTGAAATTAACCACTCACCTCAAACTAGTGCCAAGGTTAAGAATGAATGGAGAAATACTTCTGTTCCCTGTATATGCCTTCATAGTGTGGACAAGGGAAATTTTACTTTTTATCTTTACCATTATCTCTCATCAATTCATGTTATATAGAAGTCACAGAGAGTTTCTTTTTCATCATGAACATTACCCAACATCTAGTATTATCATAAAAACACAAGTTTCGTAACCTCATAATAAAGCCAACTGACAGAATGGACCAACATATAAACTGGAAATCATCACATGAACAGTGCTCTTGGACAGTTCCATTTCAGTGCTGTATTTAAATTTACTTGTGAAATAGTGATCTGTTAAAATAATCTAAAAACTTACAAAAGAATGAAAATGAATAAAAATCCATTATCAACTACACACCAGCATATATAAATAGTAGGTTGACTGTTATTACCACAGTTAATCTCATTAAAGAAATACAATTTCTTTAAACATAGAATGTGACAAAACCAATTTTTAATGACATTACATTGCAAGCAAAGGGAATCAAGAGGAAATTGTTGCAACCTTCAATTAAATCAGAAGTGATATTTATATTCCACATTTTGAAGTAAAAATGTACTTTCTTGTTCTTGCATGACAGTGCTTTTCAACTTTCTTTTCTTCATCTATCACTATCACAAACAAAACACTTAAATGTACCACCAGGTACTGAAAATCTTAATAACATAGAGTTTCCGCTTTTCTAGTTTAACTTTTAAAAATACTCATAAATATATTTCTTTTCACTTAAATACAATTAAATAATTAACATCTTTAAAAATGAACAAAAAAAATTATATTTCCCGAACAACTTTGCGTACCACCAGATGACCCTCCACCCTCCTTGTCGAAAAGCACTGTTGTGAGATATATGTGGTTTTCACAGCAGTGAATACTATGATATATGGTCTTTGGGATATGATGCCTGCAGGATGGACCAACAAGATTGACTGTTTAGTTCCTCTCAAAATGTAGGAACCCATCTACTGACTACATGACATCACATCTGACAAACAGTAGTGTTAATCTTTTCTTGTCCTTATATCCAGTACTTCCAGAGATTTTATTAGCAGAAACTATACTAATCTACATGACTTGTCACGGTAGCACACAGTGGCGTCTGATGAGCATTGTTATGTACATTTTAGATCACAACAGTTTATGATATAAAGACAGGAATCTTTGTATGGAGGCAACAGTACAATAGGTCTCTGAGGAATATCCACAAATTTGTACTTCACAACACTTGTTTCTAGGGCTCACACCCCTTTTCTCCACTTCTCCGCTGTAGTAAACTCCGTCATGGGCTTCCCACTCATTCCACATGTGCCAATTCCAACTCGTCCATTTACATTATCAGGTGATGCAAATATACTTTTCTTGGTCATTCCCTTCTTTGCAGTCTGTAAACAAACAAAAGCAACATGAATTCTCTTAGCAGGGCTAAAATTTGAGATATATTACATGACTTGACCCTTTGGTGCTGAACGACATATATATATAACATGCAGTGAGCCCTTTAAATGGCCGAATGGCCATTAAAGTGGATGGGGAGGGGGGGATTTAATTCCGGCGCGAAAGATAAAATTCTGGTGCCAAAGATAAAATTCCGGCGCCAAAGGGTTAATATTGCTGTTGCTGCACTGACATCATGTATATTTATTAACTCTAAAATAAAGTGTTGCACCAAGCCAGTGTCTCTTAAATTTTAGGGGCTCTCCAAGTTCAACAGCAATAATTCTTTGACGATACAAAACACTTGCACATTACCTGCACCTTGGTGATGAAGAGAATTTGCTGGAAATAATTACAAAACTATAAATTCCCACAATACATGCCAGGAAAGTAAACCTTGTGGGGAATAAAGGTATGGGGATTTCCAACAGCAACAATGACCACCTGCTAAAATGTGAAATTTATTTAGACAAAAGGAGAAGAGAAATGAAAATGTTTTATTGGGATGGCAAGTAGGTCATGATACATGAGGCAAGTGTTGAGAAATATCATGAGGTATATTCTGATAACTTCCGCTCTATTAAACTGATGGAGATGCATTCCTGTAAAACAAATGCAGATGTATAAGAATATGAGAAAAGCGATGTGATGTGATACTGTGCTGTTGGACTAGTACCGTATTTACTCAAATTCAAGACGAGATTTTTTCATTAAATTTGGAGCTTAAATATGTGAGACTGTCTTAAATTCACATATGAAGTACCAAAACAGACCATGCCCAACCAGACTGCTATGAACCAGACCATGCGTAGTCAAATCAAGACCTGCATCACCAAATCATCATGTGAGATTTGTGCTCTTCTGAGATATCACGCAGCGTAGAGTGGTAATTCCTTACTGATATTTTGGGACAATGTAGCAGTCCCACCTTCAAGGGTCAAGAAAACCAAAGGACAGAACAGGCCTGAAATTAACAGACACATTCTTCTATTTGGGACTCTGTCCATCATCTAAGTTTTTAAACAAGCACAATGTTTTGGAAGCGGGCTCTGTTTCTGATTTCATGCACAGAAGCACCTACCTTGATGAACCACTTACAATGAGTTATTCTCAATCACTGGGTACCACAGAAACACTTACTTCACTAACTTGTTAAGATACATATCTGAGAACAGATCTAGTCCAGTGGTAGTAGTGGGAAAATGACTATTAAAAAATTTTAAATTAACTACAAGGATGAAAAATAAAACCACGACCAATTCACAAATTAAAACCAAAAAATGAGCCATGAATCAGAGCAAAGACATGACACAGAAATCCAAAACACATGTACTTATATTCTTACCATTATAACACCATCTGTGCAGGAAATTGCAAATCTTCATGGGTTTAAGTCCATTTATAAACCAAGAAACATAAATGTAGTATTTAATCAATGTGGATCATGACTGCATGGCAGCACATCTCACCAGAAGTGTCTGTGAATGGTTTTAAGAAGTGCTGTATATCCAATGCAGTGGATGGAACTGAATATGATGTGTTGCAGAATGACAGTGAAGACGAAAGGGGAGTTAGGAGTGTGTGTGTGTGTGTGTGTGAGGAAGATGAAGGCACTGACTATGATAATGGAGAAAGTGACACTGAATGGTAAAAGCCAATAAATTCTGACTTGCTTTGTGTATTAAGTGTATGACATTAATAGTCAAGTATTTTTCTTAGCAGATATTCGATTTGATTATTGGATTTGGATACATAAATTTTCCCTTGGCAGACGTGGTTTCTTGGGGGGTGTCTTAGATTATAGTCATCTTGCATTTGAGCAAATATCATACCTCTTGTTTCAAAGTATTGTAATGCCTTCATCTACAGAGACAAGTCATCCCAGGAGACTTAAATATTCAGAAACATCACTGTGAAGAATTCATATCTCTCATGTTCAAGAATGCTCAATGCCTACAATTGAGAATATGTTAACATGTGATCCACTAATACTGCCTGCCAAAACAGATCCTGAAAATGATCACAGTTAGCAGTAGAGTACAAACGGGGCAGGGAGAAACTGATATCCTGTGCCTAACAGTCATCATGAAATATACAAGAAGCAAGGAAGGCATCAGTTACACAGTATGAATGAGAAAAGTGGGTGGTTATCTAGCAAACGCAGCAAATATGTTTACTACAGTTGAACTTGGTTAAAATGACATCAGTTTGTGCGATACCACAGCCATAACATTATACATTCTATAGTGCCAACTGATTCCCCATATGGCATGTGTTTTTCTGCCTTGCTTAGTATGACATATGTAAGAGCATCTACCTTGGATACAACAACATTGTCAATCATCGTTTCCAATATAATCTTCCAAGAAGTAGACTATATTAGCAGTTCCACCATCTCCTCGATTTTGAGACAGCAAGCCCTCTATGCTTCAGGTAGCTGCATAAATTCCGGGTTTGGAAAATAACAATAGTAATGTAATTCACTTTGTGCGCAAATTTTCCCTCTACATTTCTACTGCAGTTAACAGGAGACTGGTGACATGGTAACATGGCTACAGTCACAATTAAAGGATGGTTTTGAGTGTAAAAGGAAAAGACGAAATGGTATGACAAATAGAAAGTGGAAAAAAGAATCCTTGTGTGTGTTAGGAATTTGGTCTTGTAAATTCTATCATGCAAACAATTTGGGGGGGGGATATTAGTGTGTTGGGGCAGAATGGATTGAGAATAAAGTGATTTCAAAAGTCTGAACAAAGTGACATCAATCAGGCACTGCTTAAGTGGTTTAAGCATGAGAGAAGTGACAGTGTACCAGTGAGCAGACCTCTTCTCATGATGATTTTTGTTTTTCCTAAATTTTTGTTTTAGAATGTATATTTTAGTGTAAACCTGTATGAAAATTTACAAGAATAGAAGAGTAAGTTTATTATATTAACATTTTGATTGTGATTTATATTTGAAATAGATCATAGTGCTAACATTAAGCAATATACCTGCAGGCCTGTATTTTGCCTTGAAATATTTTTCCTTCACCTTTACCGTACACCTCACTTACATTGTCATTTGTTAAAAGTGTCACAATTTATTCAGTCCCTTTGATTATGTTACAACTGATTTAAACTGTACTTTGTTCTGTATGATCAGATTTATTCTGCACATGAATACATATCACATGGAGAGAGAGGTGACTTCCTGATTAGTTGAGTTACTATTAGCTTCTCAAGATGAACTCTACTCTAGAAGAGTTAGTTGCAATTACTGTGCCAAATAACGTACATACCTTGGAATTAAACGCAAGCCATTTGTTTTTCTCTCCTTCCCGTTCTTCTTCCATTTGCTTGTACCTCTGAAGCTTCTTTTGTTTCTTTTTCTTCTGATATTCACGCTGTTTTGATATTACTTGTTTTCTGTAATATTCATGAAAGACATAAAAAATTAAGATTTAAGCTGAAATTCACACAACAACAAATATAACAAAATTTACACAGTAATTTTAGGTATATCACTAGATATGTCAAATACAACAGCACCCTTACATACTCATGCTGCCATGCATTCTGATATGGACATATGCTCATCAGGTGAGGATACAAAGTCACTTATTGCACAGCTTTAACTTTTAAAAACACATACATGGTAAAATGCCCAGAATTAAGTACAATTAAGACATTAAATACTAGAAACATAATGGTGTATCATCTAATGTGTCTGTTGGGATGTAGAACTTATCTCTGTTCATTCCACAATGATGTCCAATATTGTCTCCAGTGTTGTGCCACACTCCATGCAAATTCTCAGAAAGTACATGAATTTAATATTGCGTTAAAATGTAATCAGAAGTGTGACACATGGAAGATGAAGGCAGTGTGTCGGATGTGTGCCAGTGCCAGACTGACTCTTTTTCTGCAGTTTCTTAGTTAAAGGCATCTTACATGAAAATATACATGCCACTGAAATAAGATAACATTAAATATTTATCAGTCCACCATAACAGATGTGCTAATATATATTTCTGGGGTTCCCATGATGTGTACATTTTGTATTTATCATGTGTGAGAGGCCAGAGACTAGCTTGGTCCTCATTAGGAAATATGTCACACACAAGAAAGCCCATGGGACGAATTAAGAACCTCTGGAGAGGTTTGGTTGCTAGTCAACAAACATATATCATAAAAGAGGAAATACTGAATGAGGATGAGGTAGATAAGGACAAAGTGACTTTTAAAACATGCAAGTTTTAGCAAGAACTTTAGAACCACATATTATTTCCTTACTGCATTTCCACCAAGAAATAAGGTTGTACTTATGAATGCAACCTAACATGTTAAGCACCAGCGCTTCTTAGGCAAGCAAGTTAATAGAGTTAGAAATACAGATGCATTTATCAGGTGCAGTCAAACCAAGGAATAGGTCTATGTCATGCCTGAATAGATTTGAACTTGCACTCACTTGGACTTGCTGTCAGCACCATCCTCTGCTGACCTCTTCACACCACCTTTAAGTTCCCTTAGCAGTGCCAGAGTTGTGACATCTGAATTCTTGTAGCTGTCAAACACCACAGACACTTCCTCACCATCTTCAGTTATGTCCTCAATCATTGCCTCGTAGTATCTGAAAGAAAATTAACCCTTAACGAGCGGTAAAATTGCTCCATGACCAAGCTGTGTATAGAACCTACTGAAAAGTTCAAATAATTTACATCAAGGGCACTAACAGATACAAAATTTATGCAATTCACATTGAACAGATTATGGTCACTTGGGACGTGATACTGCATAATCTGGTAGGTAGGTAGGTACCAACATTTCAGAGGAAGTTTTGCCTCCATGTCCAGGGAAGAAGAGCAGAACTCTTAAAATAGTGACTCTTCTGTTCTGAAGATAATGGTAGCATGTTCCCTTGAAACAATGGTACACACCTACCAGACTACAAAATGTCACATCCCATATGACCATAACCTCAGTATTCCTTGTTGTAAGAACCTTAAACTAGGTATAAAATTTATTTATTATTCCTTCAAAATACTTACTGCCTACATGGCAATAAATATAACCTTCATATTATGCTTCAAGTAATGTACATCATCAATTACCTTTACTGAACTAGTGAAATGTATCACCTGCAGCACTTGGGATCAAATGATATGAAAAGATTATTTCATTTGGTGACCATCGATTAGAAACACTGGGTAAGAGATGGGTGAAGTCAATGTCAATTACTGCACCATATGTCGTTTGGGAGGAAAGAGGAAGACCAAGAAAAGCTTGTCTGGACACTCCAAATTATTTTCATGTCTGTCAACACAGCTTAGTTTGCACTGGTTTGATCTGCTGTGTTGTTGCATACAAATGACTTCAAAAGAGTTCCTCTTATTACAGTTTCTTTGTTTGTTATCACGTGCAGACAGGTTCACACGATGGCAGTGGATGCAATTACAGCAGCCACCAAATAAGTGAAGACCTCACTCAAGAGGTTAGAGGAAGAGGAATGGTGGCTGTAAGGACATTGTGTGCATGCACTGCTGTTTCAGTGTTTAGAAAAAGAACAAGAACTTACAATAATTTATCTAATAGCATTGAATAAAGGGGAGAGCACTAAGTCAATACTTTATGTTAGGTGGAAACTTGCAGTACTGTGTTGTGACCACAGAAAGAGAGAGAGTGAAGAACTTATAAAAACTGAAGATGAGTAACGCTGGATTGTTTAACACATTTTTTGGCAGACAGATTCAAAGCAGATTTAGAGTGGAGGATACCAGTTACACTCACACTTATCAGGAGTCTGACAATATTACTTCTACGCATAACCTTAAAATCTAATCGTAAAGACAGGACGATCTCTTACATTACTGAACAGCACAAGAGTCTAAATTATTTGCAAGTAACTTACTGTCCATCGTCACTCCAAATCGCAAGGCATTTATCCCCAACTTTCCAATCTCTTTTAGTACAAAGCTCCTCTAGTTTCGGCTGTTCTGCGGCCAAAAGCTTGGCTGTTACGTCTTCATCTACACTCGAACTTCCAGCTCCACCTTCTGCTGATTTTAAATCAAGAAGCTGCGTCTTGATTAGATCACGCGTCAGTTCTATCACTTCTTCAAGATCAACTTTCAATTTTAGAAGCTCTTCATTAGTAGGATCTGTAGTAAGGGCTGCTTCGACCTATAAACCGCATTTTACAATGACTTATAAAGCTCTGCTTGTTTTGAGTGTTTTAAAAGGCCGCATGCCAAGCCAACTTTCTACATACAACACCTTTTAAGTGGCAGCTGCAGCAGTCAGTACTGACACTGCCCATAGAAACCAAACAATTTGAGTCTTATTTACCTGTTGTAACTGTAGCTTATAATTTTGAAGATTTCCTTGTAAGTCGTCCGCCATAGTTTTCACACTGTAAAATGCGACTTACACGTTTATTTCTCAATACTGCACTTCACACATTCACTGTTTACTAACGTTGTATTACCTCAAACGATTCTCGATTTTCGCCTTCTCGAACTACCAACTTTAACATGCCAACTTTATTTCTCCGAATTACCCTAACCCTTGACGCGCAGCACGACTTTTCTACGAGCTGGGACATTCATGTTTATGATGTTTCAGGCATCGACATACACTAACCGCAATATTCCGTGATGATTACGTTAGGAAATAGGAGTGTGAGTTGACTGACGTGTTTTGAGTTGCAAGTGTTGTGTAAAGAGGAAGTGTTGTGTAAACAAGAGTGTGTTGAATATTTTTACTGAAGTGTTCATTAAAATGTCGTATTCGGTAGGTTTCTTGGGATAAAGCTCACTTTATGTTTGAACATATCATGTACAGTTTGTAGTTTTTGTAATATGTTCCAAACAAACCGTTAACAATCGCTAAATTGAAGAACAGTGTGCATTATTTTAATGAGCCTTAAATTATTGAACCAGCACCCATTCCCTGTTTTCTGTAGAACGCATACCAGCACTGTCGATTACAAACCCACAGTATCTGTCAGTGAATTTGGTTTTAATCACAGTTATTTTGCCGAGCATGCAGCATTTTAACCTTACAACTCCAACTTTATTTCAGTGATACTAATGTAAGACTGAGATTTACTTTACTGCGATGATGGCTGATGTCGCATATCAAAGTGTGCTAGAGATGAACCACAATTTCACCCTGCGGGTAAAAATGATAGAGATTCCTCTTTGGTCACTTAATAGGTTAATGTACTTTATGAAGAGGGTTTTGGTAACATTTGCGTGCAATGTGGTGAGGGAGCACATTGTAACAAAAACACGTATGATTGTCCGCAATGTTGAGATTTTAATAAGTAAAAAATGCATTCTTGTATGATGAATTGTTGATGAAAATTTTTGGGCTGATGTAGTGTTGATTGGTAATTTCAGAAAAGATTGCTAATTACATCTTCAGGGTAGTCCAAGGAAAGTAAGTTACTTGGGAGAACTGCATTTTTTGTTGCAGAATCTCAGTTACTCTGGGGGTGGTTATCCTGGTGCTCAGCCACCTACAGGAGGTTACCCTGGAGTTCAACAAGGTGGTTACCCAGGATCAGGATATCCAGGTTCGCAACAGCCAGGCTCTGGCTATCCTGGAAGCCGACCAGGATCAGGTTATCCTGGTCAGCAACAGCAGATGGGCGGTTATCCAGGACCACAACCTCAGCAAATGGGTGGATACCCTGGAGGCCAGCATCAGCATATGGGAGTATATCCAGGTGGTGCTGTTGCTCCAGGTGTCAGTCCTGAAGTGCAACAGTGGTTTAATGCAGTAGATGCAGATCGATCAGGACGTATTACGGCCTTGGAACTTAAGAGTGCACTTATAAATGGCCAAGGAAAGCATTTTAGTGATACAGCTTGCCAGCTTATGATTGGTTAGTATTTTCCTTGTGTGGGGAAAGCTAGACTTGTTCAGATATTTAGGTAGTCAAAATAATGCAGCCACACAGGCTTTGAGTTTTAATTTTTTTTTTGGAAATAGTTTATTTTGTCTGAACACAGTTCAAATTATGTTTACTCAAACTGCTACACTCAGAACATGTAGCAGGAGCATGTTGTATGATGTTTCACATAGACTAATTGTTACCTATGGAAATTCTGATGTGACACAGTAAGATGGAGATTTTGAAGGAAAAAATAAGATATCATAAAAGCTGTTAAAATTGTGGTTTAGGATTCACTACTATGTTGTATTATATGTTATGTTTAGGTATGTTTGACAGAGATCGAAGTGGCACAATAGACGTGAGTGAGTTCCAGCTGCTGTACAACTACATCAACCAGTGGCTGGCTACATTCAGAACGTATGACAGAGATGGATCAGGGCACATTGAGGAACATGAACTTGCCCAAGGTACATGATGCTGTATCACAACAACATTTCCTGTAATGACCTATTACAGTGTTACAAAAATAAAATAACTGCAAATAGTGCATTTCATTTCATACACATTTGAACCTAAAGTCATATTGAAACTTATGTCTTGTGTTCCTGCTGAACCCGTGTCATCATATGCCTACCTTATGGTCTGAAATTTTCACGTTGTTCTTTGACCAGTATACCTTAACATTTTTAAGGAATTTGCCATAAACCCTTAACTAGTAGTTTGTTTGTCTGAACAAGCTAATTGCTTAATCTCACATTGAATGTGGTACATTTTGAGTTGAAAAATATAGAAGAATAGGGACAGAAGCAAATTTAGAGAATAATATTCATTTGTTTTGATGTCTCTACCTCATAGCAGCAATAAAGCCAGTTACAAGGAGAAAGAAAAACAGTAAATTAAAGAAGAGAATGTAAACAAACAGGCAAAGTGTAGGAAAACAAGGTTACAAGGAACATGACATTAGTGCTAGAGGCTGAACAAACAGACCACTGAACATTTGGATAATAAAAATAATAATGATAATAAGAATAAGGATAAGTCAAATGTTATTAAAACTGCAGTCTTCCGGGAAATGGCTTCTGGTGGATGGTGGCCCCGTGTTTCAGAGGAACTTGCTGCTATCATCTTCAGTCTGAAAATGGAGGCAACAGGTTCTTCCAATACATTGATAACTGTCTACCAGCTCTGTAGACTGAATTAATATTTTTATTTGTCAATGTGAAGGCTGTCACTTTATTTTGATACTGGTTGGTCAGATTTTGTTTTCATATTGAATGGACCACTGTTTCTAATTTTAGTCCTTGTGTTTGTACCTTAGGAGATCAGTTTTTGTTGTACTGTATGAATTTATGCAGTGATTTATTACAGTTCATTTTGGTTTCAACACACAGCACACAGTTTACAAGCTTGTATCAGTTTGTGGACAGTTGGCAGTAACCTGCCTCTCCATAAAAGATGCCATTATAACATTTCAGGCAAAATTGGCTTTGACCCAAAATGTTCCACCTTGCTGTGGTGATATTTATGACCACCTGCACTCCATCCTTCACATAAGCTACAAAATTACGGTCTTCATGGCTGTTGTCTGTAGTTTTGATTGTAACTTTCCTGGTCTCCCCTCACTTCAACAACTGCAAATGAGTCAGTTGCTGAAGTGGATGCACCTGTGGTGAAAATCACAGTATTCCTTATGATAATGAGAATGGTGGATTGGAGAAGAGACTTACTTCTTAGGGTGGATTGTGGACTGTATTAGGAGCCTTGTGTTATTTATGTTTCTAAAGTTCTATGTCTTTCAGGATTGAGTGAAGTGATGTATGAAAAATTCACACTTGATCTGGCTAGCTGAAATGCCTTGTGTTAGATCTAGTCCAGATGTTTTTTCTGCACCATAAAGTTAATATGAAAGTTTTGATATTTGGTTGGTGTTATCCCTCCCCACTCACAACATCTAACACTTTAGTTTTTAATGAATGCATGTCAGTAGGCTTTGCATTAGACCGTAATCATTGCAGTGTGAGAGTTTTAATATCTGTACAATATTTCATCACCACATATTTGAATACACCATAGTGACATATAAAATTAAAGTATATCAGTCAGTAACTGTTTTCCATTATCGCAAATGTAACCTGCCCCAGTATATTCACTGGCTTCAGGATGCTGAACATAGTGTACAACTGTTCTGTTTGTGGTACACAGTGTGCACTGCTATATAATGAAACTGTTATGGTAAAACGTAAGTAAAGTCTTCCCTTTGCATACTGCAAAAACATGTGAAGGGATTGGAGTGTAGCTCCACTTATTTTTAACTTTGGCACAAGCTGGACTTCATACCCTGGCCATGCCTCTGAATGCCCCAAGAGAGACCCTTCTTTCAATAGGAGGTTCTTTGGGCTTTTTAGCAAGACTGCATATTTTGGTGGACAGAAAAATACCTTGCCCTTGTCAGTAATCAACCATGATTCCTTGGTTTTCTGGCCCATGGCCTAATTTCTGTACCGACTACACTGTCCTGGTTTCTGTGTTAAATTACTCCATACTTTGCACACAGCATTTTCTTCCATGCACCTGAAGTGTCGCACTGAAGAGTAAAGAGTAACTGAACTTGAACTAGTGATGCGTAATGGGAATTCTTTTCTTCCTGTAGTTAGACACTCCTCCCATAAAGTGAAATTTGACAACAGATTATAGCGGTTGCTACTTCTTTGTGTTCTCCAGTCGGCACCATTGTAAAACATGTTAATTTTTGTATTTAATAGGAAACAGTACATTTCCTTTCAGATATTGTCCTTCAGTTCATCAGTAGTGCAGGGTTTTGATATGCAGACTTCTTGATTTATGAGAGTCACATTTGTTTAAGTTGAGGGAGTGTGTTGACTGCAAACCATTACTGACATTTCTGTTCTGAAACACTTTCCATAGATGTTTTGATGAATGGGCTGTGGGTGTGTCATGTTGGAGGAATGCATGCTGCTGTTTTAAATCTGCTGGTTATGTGAGACATTTGTGGAGGATCTGCTCCATACAGCGTACAGAATTAGTTGTGGCATTGAAAAAAACAGTTCAGTTTTTCAATCTGTGTTCACACCACACCATACGGTAATTCTAGAGCCTTGAAGTGCGTGGAACCTCATGTATTAGTAAATGGGCATCAAAAATTTTTCAGTAAAATGGCCACAACCTTTATTGTGGACTGGTTCATGGCCCACAAGTGGAAAAATCGCAGTAAGTGGTATACCTTATAGCTTAAATTATTGCATAAGTTTTGTAGTATATACATAATTTACAAATGTGGCTGCATGCTTCTTATTACAACTTGTGTATTAGTGTCATTATCTTCGTGGGTCCACATACTGAAAGTAAATGAATGCCCGTTGTCTTAAATGGTTTCTTATGAGTTGTATGGTAATTATGCTGTGCTTTGATACCTGAATTTCCCATGCAACATGCCTTGAGTGATGTCTCAGAGGGATATTCCAGCCAAGTCCCAGTTTCATCCAGACTGTCTTCAATTGAGCACTTTATGTTTCAGTTTCATATTTTAGTCCAGCAGTGACCCTGTTCTACTTCATTTATTTACAGGTCTGTGAATAGCTTATATGGAGCTGTCATGTCCTGAACTATACACCAAAATCTTCCTTCTTTTCTTGCAGGTCAGCTTTGTACATTTGTGTCATACATTATGTGTTCTATGTTTGCAGCTCTACAGCAGATGGGGTTCAGATTTTCTCCAGAGTTCATCAAATTCCTGATCTCAAGGTGTGATTTACAGAACCATAAACACATGTCTGTGGACCAGTTCATTGTGGTTTGTGTTCAGATTCAGAGATTCACTGGTAAGAGACGAATTGAAGATGTTGGTTGTTCCTTGAATATCAGTCAGGAATTGGTGTTGATTTTAGGCAGAAGCACCTGAAGTGCTGTCACTTCATATCATACCAGCAATAAAATTGTGATCTTGCGCCATGCATTGCTGTGTGCATTTGTGTCACGTGTTAGAACCTGGAGGCTGTACCTGATTTAAAATTCATGTGTCTTGTAAGTGTTTAGGCTCTTACGGTGGTACAGTTTAGGTGGGGTCTCCATTCAGCTAGGCTGTCCTGCTGCAACATTGGGTGATAGGTGTCTATCATTTCAAGACAGTGTGGTGGCTTAGTTGTCAGGGCTCACTGTGCCCATCGAACCCTTGAAGATTAAATCACTGCAGTGTCTACAGATGTTGGGCACAAGTCACCCACTGGTGCAGTGGCACATCCCACATCACGGGTCTTGCCGTCATGAATAATGTCTTTCACATTTTGAACAGTCAATGTCCTTTTTATGTTTTTACAGCTTAATATATCAAAGTCAGCATAGTTATATTATAATAAGAAGATACTTGTGTTGGCTGAATTATTATTATTATGATACATAAAGTCTTTTGAAGTTTTTTCTTCTTCCTAACAAGTGCTAGAATATACAGCAAAAAGGCCACAATCTATTGTTCCTGTAATGTGTACCTTTGCCAGTACGCGATCATCCTCTCAGTGCATTTGATGGTACACAATATTCCAGTTCTTGTGTAGTGGTAACAAACCTACACATGTCGTGGTGAAAGACAGCTGTCACTTGTTTGAGATGTGGGGTTGATATTGGTGAATATTATGACTGCATATCTTCTGGAATGTGACATTTTGCAGTCTGGTGGAATGATACCAGCATTGTGGAAGATTATATGGTCCCCATCCTCAGGGTTCAAGTGAACCAGACAGGGAATGTGATATTAGTATGTTACTGTAGAATGGTGGTAGCCATATACCGGGCAACAATGTCACATCCCATAAGACCATAGTCTTAATATTTATGGTGTGACATACATATAAAGCATATGTTTTACAGTACATAAAATTTGTTGTATAAATATGCCATACAAATTAAAACAACATATATAAGATGCACTTTTTCCCCTGGAAAATCCTGTAGAAAATTTTCCTTCATCTTGCAGTTTGAAGTTGCATCAGTATGACTTTTAAGAATATCGGAGATTTCCACATGTACTGGATGGATAACAGTAGTTATTGCATGACTCATCCACGGTGGGATAGGAACAAAGCTTTGTTTTTTGTTGCACTAGTTGTTAACAGCATGCAGTGATAATGGGTTTATTGAAAATAAATCCATTATCATTATATACAGTCAGCAGAAAATATTTTGTAACTTGTAGGTTTCAAATGAAATGTGATGAAATATGTGAAAGAATACAGCACAATGGAAAACAAAATATATATGAATGGAGAAGGCAAGAGGAAGAGTTACAGAAACTAGGGAAGAATAAATATCTGTAAGCATTATTTTATGTAAAAATCCGACTAATGCACTAATATATGTTAGTACCACTGTATTCACATTGTTATACTCCCACTTGTTTCAGCCCTCAAGGGGCCATCCTGAGGAAGTACTGATACATTTTGTGAGCAGGGTCAACAGAATGCATATCCATATGTAAATATATGGAAGTCAAACATATTTACATGTAAGTTATACTGACTATGAACTATAAAATATAGTATGCAGGGTGTATATACGTATAACCTAAAATCATTAAATATGAAAATAAAAATTAAAGTATAACTATAAAACTATGATTATAAAATCATTATGATTTAATGGTATGACTTAAGTTGGTAATACATACCAGTTTAAAGAGCAGTGTGTTGTATGTTACATGGCAGTCTGGTATGTATTGCCAACTTTCATCATACCATTAATTCGTAATAATTTTGTAATCATAGTTGTATATTTTTATTTTCATGTTTAATGATTTGGGATTATATACACCCTGTATATTATATTTTATATTTTTATAGTCAGTATAACTTACATGCATATATGTTCTGATTTCCAGATATTTACATCTGTACATGTATTTTGTTGACCCTGCTCACAAAATGTATTAGTACTTCCTCTGGATTGGATGGCCCCTTGAGGACTGAAACATGTAACAGTGTGAATAAAGTGGTAAAGGTAAAGCAGCCCCTGTACAGGCCTGGGCAGGCCCTGAGGGTGCCAGTAGGTTGAGGCAATGCATCGGCCACCTTTTCCCCCCAGAAAATATTCCTGGTACTGTCGGAGGCTGAGTTGACACCAGGACCGGAAGGATTATGTTAATGAAAAATTCCAACCAAACCCACAACCTTCCAGCTTGCAATGCAGTGCCTTAACATACTGTGCCACTGTGTACTTCATGAATAAAGTACTATTAACAGATATTAGTGCATTAGTCAGATTTTTACGTAAAATAGTGGCATCAGTACGCAGATATGAACAAGACAAACCTGTAAAAATATTGCAAAATTGCCTGACCTGGAAGCAGAGGTGAAGAACTTGATATAGTAACCAACCATAGAAGCAATAGAATCTGTGGGTCTACAAGATCGATTGTTTTTGAAGCAAGAAGATGGGTGGTCACACATGGCATCACTGATTTTGCTGGGATAGCTTCCTATTGTTACGGATTGATGAACAGGCATGGACTGTGAATGCAAGACATGTGAAATGTTTGAAGAAGTCTGAGATCAGTCATGCACTTGACAGTACTGTGGATGGTGTAGCATTTGGAAAAATGAAGATTCTGGTAAAAGCAATAGTAATGATGAGCGTGATAGTAGTGATGAAGGCTTCAGAAGATTGTGTGACTGATAGACCTATCAGTTCCTTGACAGTGGTACATTCCTGGATATTGCTGTGTTCAGTCTTTCTTGCAAGACAGCACTGTGGCAGGGTCTTCCAATACATGTTCTATGTGAAATTTTCAGTATGGTGTAGTGTTTATCATTTCCTTTTGCAGTTTATTGTAATATGACTTAAAAAATTTACTTCTTCAGCAGAACATGATGAGGCTGCACAAACATGATCCACATATTCTCATTTTTCACTGTGGAATTGGGAAATAGATATATTCCTATGTATACTATCATGAATTTAATTCTTATTTATGTAGGAATTGTTGGGACCAAACATGAAATCAATTGCAGAGAGGATAAAATCTGGTGATAATGGGATGACATGCTGAGTTTGCTCATGATAATGATGTTGTTATTACCAGGCGACTTGAACGTAAACAAAAAAACACTTGTTTGTTACATGTCCAAAACTTTATTAGAGAAAGTATTTTACTTCTTGCTGCAGAGTGTGATATTCTTCATGCTAGATTATGAGCAAATTCTTATGCACCTTCATCACAGAATTATGAAGAGGAAGTCATTTTCTTTGTCCATAGATGTTTTCATTTCATGCGGATTGTCTGGCAATGAAGGAACTATACCTGCCTCTTGCAAAGCTTTTCTTTCCGCGTTCTTTTGTGTGACGTCTTCCCTAACCTCTGGTTCCCATCTTGATCCCATTTTCCTTTTAGTTTCATGTTCAAAATTTCCTTTGGAAGAAAACATGCACGATTTATGTAGGAGAGTTTCCAAATAATCGTTGCCTGATTATACAAATTTTTATAATGTATTTTGAAGTGTGTTCCATCATTATGTTTAATTTCAGAGGCCTTCCGAGCTCGTGACAAAGACCATGCGGGTATTATCTCTATCAGCTTTGAAGATTTTATGGGAGTTGCACTGAATTGTTCAGTGTAACATACTCTAATTCATCAATCTAAACTGGTGGTGAAGCAACTGGAGTTGTGCTTTATGAATATCATTTTGTAATGTAATGAACATGTATGATTCTTGTATCATAATTTGCTATTACATAATTTACAAATATGCAGATTTTATTTTTAAAACTTACATGTATCTGTGTTTGTTTATCAGTACTCCCATGACATAAATGTTTCGAATATTGATGACTGCATACTGATATACAGTAATTTGTCTCCAACCACTTGGGTGACATTCCTGAACAATAACACATGGCATGGCACACAGTTGGGGGTTAAGGGAACCATTGCTGTCATCACTTGTCATTACTTAACTACACTGCTTTTCTGTTCTCAAAACACAAGTACATGATAATGACACTGTAAAAGGCTGATGGTAGACAGCAATCTGTTTCATACATATGTGAAATCTGAGGGTCCTTACAACTAGGTACTGAAGTTGTTGATGGACTGTGGTAGCATGACGTCTGTTTATGAATAATAAATATTCTCCCCCAGACCTGTACTGTTTCTGCACCTTTGTGTAAACAGTCAGTTTGTCCCTTTGTATGTGAATATGCATACACAATGCACTTTTAATTTCTCACTTAAAAACTTGAATCTCTTTTCAGTGATATCAATGTAAATACAGTGGTCAGTTACTTTGATATTTGTAAGAAATACTGTTAACAGGATACACCAGAGAACACAAAGAATGCAAAGTTACAGACAACTACAAAACTGCACACTGTATTATTCTTACTAAATTATCTGTAGAGTAAATGTCTATTAATGTGACAGAAATTTATATAATATGTCACCCCATAAAATGCCACTGCAGTCACAGAGGGTCTACCCATTTTCAAATTTGGTGCTAGAGGAGATTGGGTGGTCAGCTCCATGCCCTGGTTGCTTTCCTCTTGGAAAGGAGTTCCAGTACCCATTGTAGAGGAGGCTGGGTAGGCCCCAGGGTTGGTATGAATGGATAGGAAGAAGAGAAAATCTGTTGTCTCCACCAGGGTTCGAGCCCTGGACCATCCATTCTGTAGCAAGTTGCTATATTGACTCATGAATTAATGAATTTTATAGTGGCCTTTGAAGTCGTTTCATGGATTATGTTTTCTTGTTATATTGTAAATATATCCAAGCATATTTTGTCCCAATTCATGCAAGAGTTGTGGGACAAATAACATCAAGGAATTCACCTGTACAGGTCTCCCCTGAGCAAATAGTAGTTGTTGTACAGTTTAAACAGCATCTTGCATGATATTTGTGGTGGTCATAGTTTAGCCTTATACATATGCAAGAGCTTTGTATGGTAATTGTTTTGTGGGTGTTACTAGATAGCATTTGGTGTGTTCACTACCCCCACTTCCTCTGGTGAAGGGATGATATAATGAGTGTGTGGGTCTGGGAGTTTAGGTGTTCACAGTGGTGAAGATTTATATTTTGACAGTGGATTAAACAAATGATAACCCCCCCTCCCCCCAACTTGATAATCAAGATTGGCCTGTCCATGTCTCTCAAAATGCTGCCTTCTCTCAGAAGAATGTAATCCAGTTAGGAAAAAACTTGCATCAGATTTTACTATTCTGTTTTATAGATATTAAACACAGAATTCTTTCCTTGTTTTACAAACATTGTTTAGTCCAGAAACTACAGTTTTCCAGATAAAATACCACATATATTTAAACCATCTGTGGTATACAGTAAAGTGTTGGCAATCAGTAATTGTACTGAAACTTGTCTCCCAATCCCTGCCCTTTCCAAGGGAGAAAGAGTATTAGAACTGGCATCCCAGCTATTTGTTATAACTAAGGTGGTGGATAAAGGTCTTGTGGGTGAAATAAAAGTTACTATTTCTTTACAGAGCTGTTTTTTAGTAATACTTGGTAATTTGTTCACACAATTGGTATGTGCCAGGCTCAGTTTACTTACAATACCTAACAACTTTTCTAGAATGCAGAAAGTGTAGTGAAACAAGCCTCAGATTATTTTACACTATGCAGAGAGATGGATTATTTTAAGTGTAGGGTAAACATGGTGCATCTTCAACCCACCACTGAGGTGCTCTTTCACCACTTAAATGAGTCATCTTGGCCTGAGTATGTTGAGATACTGAATACCATATTTACTTATGTAACATGCCTGTTTGCATAAGGCCACCCCCACCCTCATTTTTTGGGTGGGGGAAGGAAAATGTGTAAATTATTTGACCAAGTCTTCCTCTTAGTCTTTCTCATGTTTTTTTTTTTTTAATTATTTGCTTATGAACACAAGTGATCCTCACTCATGTGTAACTTTTTGTGTAATCAGCTTGTCACAGTTATAACAAAAGTTACTGTAACGGCTTTACCTTTTGTCCAGAGGTTGGTAAGAGAAATATTAAAATGCTTCGTTGGTTGTTATTTTTGGCTCTTATGTGGGGGTTTGATGCAGAGTTTGGATGTCAAGATTATTAAATTATTGCAGCACCAGCTAAATTTATAAAAGTAAATAAAAAATTGTTTAAACAATCAACAAATAAATGCATTACCAATATGACGGTTTGTGTTCTACAGCACCAAGGACATATTTGAACAGCAGATTGTATTTTTCTGCCCTCTTTACACTGACTAGTGAAAATGGTTTTGGGAAAAAGGTGGCACATGGTGGGTGGAAGTACTGTAAGCACAGTAATTTCATAATACTCTTGGAGTGCAGTCATGCTGCTCTGCACTGCTGTATTTCCCAGTTACTCAGTGTTTTAATTTTTTAGTATAAATATGATGTAAAGGGTTGTTACATGATGTCAGAATGCTGTAGGATTATGCTTCATTATTGTATATGAACACTGAATGACTCATGTCATGTAACTTTATTATCAGAATTAATGTCATACCTGTGTCATTTTTCCTGTAATAATTTCATATAATTAAAATGTCTGTAGCTGAAGCCTGTGATGTGTTTAAATTAATTTTAATTTAATTACTGCAGTGCTGTTCATTGATATCAGGAATATGGAATGTGGGAGAATGATGGCTTTTATGTGAAAATATTTCAAACTTACTTTTGTAAATTCATCTAGTTGTGAGCAGCGCTTTAAAGAACAGCCATCCCTTGCCAGCTGCAGTTGCTAAAACCACTGGGAAAGCAAGAAATGGTGTAATGGTGTTTTAGAGGAACAACAGTCGGAGTTGACACTCATCTAAGCCAAACTTGACTATTACATCACAAAACACAAAGATACTTAAAAAGTATGTTTGAAAAGAAATCACAGCTGATGTCATGCAATGGAGTTCTTGTGGGGAAAATAATCACTTGCCTACTGAAAACATTTCTTGTCTATTGTGGAATGTGAAAGTTCATTACTGTCTTCACATGGGCACACTTCAGAAAAAAGATGAGAGAAAATATTAAAAAGTGGGGGGGGGAGATGCAGTGCAGTGGTAATCTGTGCACTAGGGAAGTGGTTTTGGAAGCCGTTACAGCTCTACCTTAGCAAACGTGGATCAGTTTTTGGTGTGCAAGCCACCAAGTTTTTATCAATTTACTTACTTACTCCATGGTGCAAAGTCCTTCTTGAGAAGCTAACTGGTTTGCAGCTAATCAAGAAATTCCCTGCATTTCACGGAACCTGAAGGTTCATTACCACACTCACAAGCGTCTGCCGCCTGTCTCTATCCTGGGCCAGCCCAATCCAGTCCATATACCCACATCCTACCTCCTGGAGATCCATCCTAATATTATCCACCCATCTATGCCTAGGTCTCCCCAGTGGTCTCCTTCCTTCCAGTTTCCCCTATACACCCCCCTCTCTTCATCCAATTTACACAGATCACAAATAAAAGACTAAAGGTAAAAATGTAAATTTGTCCTTGTACCTGCCATGAAGGCTACAGAAGGAATGAAGGTATAGCTCTGGTCATTCTTAACCTTGGCAGTAGATGGAGGTCAGTGGTCAGCTTCACTGCCTGGCCACTTTACAGCTTGGAGAAGGAGCCCCTGGTATCCATTTGGTAGGAGGCTGGGTGGGTGGGTCCAAGAACCAGTCTGGATATTTTGTAGGAGAGAAAAATCTCTTGCCCCTGCTGGGATTCCAAACCAGCCTGTAGCACAGAAATTATACAGAAATTCTGTATCATATCCTAAGTAAAACTCTGGTTGCTCAAAATTCATGATAAAAAAAGAACATTTCAAAAAACTGTATTGCAATGTCACAAGATGTTCACTTTTCAGGAAGCTCCTGCCATATTGGCATTCCTGTTACATCACATTTTAGTTTATGAAAATTTCTGATAAAAGTGGTGCTGACAGAGATGATGCTGCTGTTGTAATTATTTAAGTGGCATGTCTCATATGCTCCAAACTGTCACAAAGTGACCAGAAACAAACTCCATGGAGCAGGGTCATTTTTGCGAAGCCAGTAGTTTTTAGCTAGCCTAGTAAGTTGCCCAAATTTTATTGAAACCAAAGGTTCATTACTTTGTGCACAAGTGCCTTATCCTGAGCCAGATGAACCCAGTTCACACTCCAGTCCCATTTCCTTAAGATATATTGAGTATTACATCATTTAGTGTCATATGAGAAGTGAAGAAGTGTTACATAGTCAAGGAAGAAAGGAATATCCTACATACAGTGAAAGGAGGAAGGCCAACTAGATTGGTCACATCTTGCGTAGGAACTGCCTTGAAGCGCTAGATCACACTCGGGAGAATTTGCTTTGGAAGAGGCTATGGACCTGTCATAAGACAGACTACCAAAGGAATGAATATTGTATATGCTTTCATGGTTTGGACAGGGACAAATTTACATTTTTCTACCTTTATTAATTTTTTATCTCCATTTTCTTTTCTCATCCTTCTTCATTTGATCTCCCTAGTATGTGGTAATGAGAATAAATACTGAAGCTTCTCATTATGCAGTATTCTCTATTGTCCTGTCACTCCCTCCCTCTCAGATCCAAATACTGTCCTCAATACTCTTCTTCTCCAGCACATCTCAGTCTGCGTTCTTTCCTCAGCGCAAAAGATCCAAGTTTCACACCCATACAGAACAAGCAAAACTGAAGTTTTGGTAGCTTACCTTTAAGATTTTAGATAGCAGATGGCAAGAAAATGCCTTGCATCAGACTGTAGCAGACATTTGCCAAATGTATTCTATTTTTAATTTCCTAATGCATGTAATTTTGATATTTTATGCCATTCCCAAATATCTGGACTTTGCCACATTTTTAAAGGTTTTATTAGCTAATTTTATGTTTGATTCTGATATGCCTTCTGGTGCCGAGGCATAAACATGTTTTTCAGTTTCTCCGCTTTTTTGTGCAACTATGAAACTTCTGTTTTTCCTGACAGTATTTATGTTTTTACCAAGTGAATTAACATTGTTAGCATAGACTGGAAAAAGATGTATCCAATCCGTTTGGACTTCTCTGACCTTATTAATGACATATTCTAATGCAAAGTTGAGAATCAGTACAAATACAACATTTTAAATGTTTTGTCATTTCTTATGAATCTGTATAGATCTTGATTTCAGTATTTCCATAATAGAAGCAGGCAAGACGTCTTATGCTCATATTGTCCATTTATTGCGTTTGATCTTCAGTATCAACACCAAGAATCCAAAAGAGATAGGTATAGTGCATAATATGAATTTTCATTAAGAAGTTTTACTCTTATCATACCTTCCAGTGTTACTTTGAATTTCTAGACCATAATATGCTTGTATGAGATCACCATGACCATGATTTTGATGGCCTTGATCAGTTGATGTTTCCATCAGACTTTTTTCTCTATTTTGCTCTTTCTGAGCACTTCTCATCCATTGTTATTTGCACATGATGCAGTGTTAATATCATTATTTTCATTTTGTCTGAACTTGGCTTTAATTTCTTGGCACTTTTAAAATTCACTTTCCTCCCTTCACAAAGATACTGTACGTAATCTAAACCTGAGATTGGGGTTCTACCAGACAATTGCATATGTGCTGGATTCCAGAGTTCATCGGTACATGTTTTGATTAGTGAAATGGAAATTTGTATGAGAAATGTGATAAATCGCAATTAAGAGAATATTTTGAATTTTTGAGTGTCTGCTAGTGACTATACATCAATATTTATGTATTTATTTGTAGTTTATATGTATACTGATACTTGGCAGTTAACTCAGACTGTGGAGAATCAAACAATTCATCAAACCTTGGATGATAATGAAGAATGAACTTAAAGGGGCTTGAAAGGGAAGTTATTGTGGCATATGTAGAGGTACTGTCTTGGCATTTACATGGAGAGGCTGAAAAATCCATGAAGAACCGCAGAATACTTGATGTTCTGGCCAAGAGTCAAACCAAGCACCTTCCAGTACAAATTACGAGTATTTGGTTAAGCCGGAAAACCAGAATAGCACAGTCAGTAAAGCAGACTGTGGGCTGCATGGTCTGGGGTTCCAATTCTGGCAGGGGAAAGAGATTTTTTTCTCAAAAATGCTCAGGCCAGCTGGGACCCACTCAGCCTCCTGCTTGGTGGGTACCAGGGTTTTCCTGGGAGTAAAGCAGGCAGACATGAAGTTGATTTACTGTCATCGAGTTCCAAGATTGAGTATGTGTGGAACTGAACCTCTACTCTCCCTTATATGCCTACATGGTGTGGACAGGGAAAACTTTGCCATTAACTGCTTGAGCCAGCTTAATCAGTTGGTTGTCATATACATAGTAATGTTTCACCAAAATATGGGCAGATGTCACTGACAATTCCAAAATTTCCAGTTTTTTTCTAAACACAAATTAGGGAATAGACTCACTGAATGCTTGCAGTTTCATTACTGACTTTTCTTGTCAAAAGAAGAAATTTGTACCAGCAACCACAGATGTGTATGAAAGAGTGCAACTGAATGTGTCTGGTAGAGGTAATTTGTATCATTTAATTATTTGGTTTTGATGGAGCAGATCCTCTGTACATGAATTTTTACTTCACACTTGGAAGCTGGGGTAGCATAGCTAATATGGTGACCAGGCTATGATGTGAGGTTGGGATCCTATCAGGGGCAAGAGATTTATTTCTTCTCCAAAACATCCAGACCTGCCCTGGGGCCCACCCAATGTCCTACTCAATGGATACTGGGGGGTATAATGGCTGACATGTGAGGCACACCACTCGCTTCTGTCAAATGCCAAGGTTAAGAATGAAGAGAGGTATCTACACCTTCATGCTTTCATGGGATTTATGGGGACAAATTTACCTTTTACCTTTCACCACAGTAAAGTTAAATGTTAGTGTCTAGTCCAAAGTTTTCAATTTTCCTGTGTAAATGGTTTTGTGAAAAGATATGGAATGTTGGTTGTTTTATTACCAAATTTTAATGTCAAAAGAGAAAATTTGTGCCTGTAGCAATGGTTGCACATGGAGTACAATTGAATATGCAGATTGTGTTCATTTACTTAGTTTTGATGGATGAAATCCTAATTTTAATTATTTCCAGTTTCTTGATTTGGAAGGTGTGCAGTCCTTGATTGCTTTTATACTTCACACTAAATCTTCTGACCAAACATTGTGGCTGAGTGAGCAATCCTGTTTTGTGTTAGGAAGTCCAAAATTCAAATTTTGCATGACTACTATTTGTGATATCAGGCTTCTGGTGCTGTGTAAGTGAGATATTTGCTGTTTTGTGATGCCCAAGAAGAATTCTTCTTGGGCTGTCTGACCCTTGAAGAAAGGACCAATCATTTGTCCCAAAACGTCAGTAATTAACTGCCAATCAACCCTGCATAACATAACAGAAAAGCGATGATTTCATATCTGCTATTTGTCTTGATTTTCCTTAAACCCTCCAGCCAAATGCTGGAATGGTATTCAAATTAAGCCATGCCTGCTTCCTTCCACATCCTTTTAAATTCATGATTCACCCATCATTGTATCATTTGACTGTCCAACCTGATCTCTTGAGTATTTCATTAAATATGCTGTAAACAAAAATAATGGACACAAATCCTTAGTTTGCATATGGTGTGCACAAGGTTTCACTAATAATAATTAAAGACCAAGAAACATACCTTGAATAATACATAACTGGTAACAAGGTGTGTGTGTGGGTGTGTGTGTGTAATTTTGGATTCTTGTATGTTTTCTACTGGGTATTTCCTCGGAGTCTGAATTTTATATGCTGACGTTTCGGAACACTCTGTCTGTTCCATTTTCATAGGCAGGTAGGTATGAAGTATGCCTAGATTTGAGATGTTGGAGTATTTATATGGTAAAAGGTTTGGCTCTAAAATAGCCTGAGCCGATTGGAAGGAGGGTGAAAGGGTCATCCTTCATACCTACCTGCCTATGAAAATGGAACAGACAGAGTGTTCCGAAACGTCAGCATATAAAATTCAGACTCCGAGGAAATACCCAGAAGAAAGCATACCACATTCAGAACACAGCAAAAGTTTGAAATCAAGAATTTTGGATTCCTTTTTTTTCTAATATGATAATAAAAGTGACAAATCTATGCTTGTGTTGTTTTGTTTATGAGCTACAGACCATACATAACAAAACCCATATTAATGGCCACTGTTAATTAATAAATGCAGCTTGATATTGAAAATTTTATATGATATGATGAACAAGAAAGAAGTCTGTAGCAATTAAAGTAATCTTTTCTACCAGAAAGAAAGGAGTGATTCTAGGCTTCAGTAACAGAGAATTTTTATTTTCAGACCTGAGTACAGAATATTTTCATTTGTATCATCCTTAAAATTTGTGTACTTTTGTTGTGTAGTAATCTACAGCTTTGTAATCTCGTCCTTTACATATAGTTCTTTATAACTGTAATAAAAAGCGTTTCGTTGAAGCTGGTAATCATACAGCGAGCATATTTACATATCATTGTATAAAAACTAAGACAGATAACATTTTAAATTACAGTATTCATACAGGATATTATTCATCTTAATCAGCATGCATTTTCAGTTAAAATGATTATATCTAAATCGTGATTTACAACAGAATATTGAAAGTGAATAGTAAATGTTTGTCTCCAAAAATTCTGAAGATACCATAATGTAAACCAGTATTTCATGACATGAACAATTTATGCTGCTTTATATAGCAAATGAATGTAGCTGATAACATGAAATATCATAAGTACAGAAAATATGGGGTCAAAACAATAGCATATATTATGTAAATGCTGATATTTAGAACCTAAAGAAACTGGATTTGCAGAAATATAAAACTACGCCACCTAAAAATCTTACCACTAAATTTCTCCATAATCTTTATGTAAAAAAGTGGGATGTTGGAAAATGTCATTTTCCTGTGTGCAAATTTTGAATTTTGTTTATTAAAATCCCAATTTAAGTTTGCATCATCTAGCACTTTGCATTAATTTTTTTGACCCTGGCCAAAGCTTCATATCAACAGTGTACTATTTTCCCCAAATTAGTTTTTAATGTTTTAGTTTTGTAGCCAAATTTACCAAAACCCTGTCCATACATACAATATAGACCTTAATTTAATGCTATTTATATACCCACCTTCACTCTTTGTTCAAAGAAACCTGGGAGTTGCTGCATTGTTTTATCTCCTTGAGCATGTGCATGTGGAAGGAGTGAGTGCAAGGAATTTTGGTGTTAGTTATGATAGATATCCTATGTATGTTTTGTTCTTTGTGTTGAAATTCATGTGTAAGGCGCATTTATTTAGTTGAACTTTGTACTAGTAATAGAAATCTATCATTAACATTATAGAAAACGTGGGCAGAATAAAGGTAGAAACTGCCTAGTAGCAAACTGCACATGATCCAAGAAGCAGTAGTCAGTCCAAATATGTTGTACAGAAATGGCCACCTTAGATTTTTGTTGTTGTCTCCCGGTAAAATTAAAGAACAGAATAATGAAAGCAGAAATTAAATTTTGTACATTAAAAGTAATGGAATAACATGAAGAATTGGAGAGGATTTTGTTGGAGTGCTTTAGCAAATGAGACCTCATGAAGTCCTTCAGTTAGTGGACGTGTCTTACTTGAGTCCTGAGACTTGAAATGGACAGTTTTAAATCACCAAACGGCTGTTTTCATAGATTTAAAGGCAGGAATAATGTAGGATACAAAACTATCTCTGGTGAAAGTGGAAGTTTCTGCCAAGACTACACTGATCACTGAAGTGATGAATTACTGCCTGCTTTAAAGCAAGGATTTATATAGACAGACTTTTTTAATGCAGGTAAAACAGAACACACCCCTGCCTTATTGCTCAACAGGATTTTGATTATAATAAAAATATTTAATATTACCAAATGGTAAGCCTACAAAGATGAGAAATACTCTAAAGGTTACTACTAGTGCTGCTGTCTTTGTAGATTTAAGCAAATGTATCCAAGTAATTATTGAGTTTCACTGCCTGTTCATGATTTTCTCCATTTAGAGAGAGAAATGTTCTTGATTTAAAATATAGAAATCATGGAGTCTTCATTCTCCTGGGATGTGGTGACTCGACACTGGCTGAGTGGTGTGTGACATTTCGCAACAGTGTAATGGTCTCATTTCAAGGGGCCAAATATCCACACTTTCTCCAGATGCTGGACACCAATCAACCAGCAATGAGACACCATATCCCAGAAGAATGAAGACCTCAACTGTCCTGCTCCCAGTCTTATAGAAATCTTGTCCCTAAAGCAAACCTTAAATGGGTATTTCTACATTCTTCATTCCTTGAACAGATGGACCTTCATTTTGGTAGACTGAAACAAATGAATGTATGTAATTATTTAGTTTCACTTTCTGTTCTTGATTTTCTCCATTTAGAGAGACAAATATTCCCCTATTCTTGATTTAAAATATAGAAATCATGAAGTCTTCATTCTCCTGGGATGTGGTGACTCATCACTGGGTGAGAAGGATCTGATGTTTCGCAACATTGTAGTGGTCGCATTTCAAGGGGCCAAATATCCACACTTTCTCCAAATGTTGGGCATCAATCAACCAGTGATGTGATATCACATTCCAGAAGAATGAAGACCTCGACTGTACCTCTCCCAAAGTCATAGAGATCTTGTCCCTAAAGCAAATCTTCAATGGGCATTTCCATGTTCTCCATTCCTTGAACACCTGGACCTTCATTTGTTTTAGAGACCATTCTAATTGTAGTGTACTAAAGCAACTCTCACTCTTCAAGGGTTTGAGTAGGTTCTAAACCACTGTCCATGTCTCATCATAAGTGGCTTTGATTTCATAATCACATTAAATTAAACTTAATACAAGCATATATAATTTTGCAAAAATTATCTATAACTGAATACATCATTTTAACTGATATTTACAAGTTGATTACATGTATATTCAGGTCTGGCTTGAACAGGGGAAAGGAGTACTTGGGACACATTATTTTAGATTAGCATGCCCTCACACAGGTACAGAAGACTTTTCAAGTACGCAAGTCAACATGATGTTTTTATAACCTACTGCACATACAAGTCTATTTAAATTACAGATGACTTTGTAACAGTACTGTTGATGTTCCCCAGAAATCATTCAAGCCAGTTCTTTTTGTAGTCAGTCATACAATGTACAAAGAACATACGAGCTATTGGTGCTGTAACGATTAATAGGTAATGTTTATTTTTTTTACATTCCTCAATCATGTTAGAAATGCACCAGACTTATTTTAAAGCTTGTACCCGAACGTTGATATTAACTATCATTACATAATGAATAATTGTAATAATGGCAATACAACAGTGCGAATATAAATGGGATTGTTGCAGAACTGACACATCTTGAAGACAACAATATAACTCATGACATAATGATAGAGTGCGAACAGACCCTTGTATAAGAGATGTCTACAGGAAGGGATAAAAGGTGGCAATTTTTTAATGTTCCTGTGTTTTGAGGTTACATTCCCCAAATATTCAATAAAGTTATAAAATAATGGTTGCAAAGTACAGTTGATGAGTGCTGGAGATGGTTTGTTCAGTTATAGTTGCTGCTGATAAACTGAGCTCCAGTCCAAATCCTACTACTGGATGGCACACTTAAAAGTAGCCCCTACCCACACCATGTTATTATATCATGTGCCTGTATACATATTATTGTCATAACCACCCGATTCACTTCTGCTAAGTTCATGTACTCATGAATGAACTGCCTGAGACATATTCTGCAATGTCTGGATGAGAGTGAGAGGGCATTACCAGCATCGCTTGTAGGTGAACCATACAGGCTACTTTGAATTGTGCCACTCTTTACTATGGGAAGAGGAATATATTGATCGAGTCAGGTGTAACAAAAACAAGCTTATAAGCCGAGATAAAAAAAAAATATGATGTTGAAAAAGACCAACCTTCCATCAAACTACTCACTCAATATTTTATAAAACATATTTTTAAGATTAATGAATGAAATTTTGACAACAAAATATGACTGACAAGCACAACTAAAAATACAGCATTCTGCTATATACTTACCAAACTCGGAGTGAAAATATATGAGAAATATACAGGTCTTACATCTGACAACCAACACCTATGACTCCATCTATTTGAATATTTTAATACCTATAAATATTATATTTCAATTGTTTGTTTTTAGGAGTTAATAACAAACAAGAATATTAATATCACATTCCAGCTATTACTGTTCAGCTACCACTGACCATAAACAAACTTTGACAGTTTTACTGTAAAACAAAAATATTGTAAAACTGGGATCCCACATAAAACATGTTTTTTGTGTACTGCATTTTTTACTTGCCTTATGATGTTTGTATATTTTAGCCTGATGATGGTTGATATCTAGACCAAAACATGTAACTTTTAAATAAAAATGCAGTTATGTTACATTGACTGTTTAATATTATTTGAATATTTTTCTGAAGACACAATTGGATGAGTTCTATTAAGCCAAAAACTTGGAATGTTGGCCAAAAAACAATGTAATGCTTCACATAACATATTATAATAAATGAGATATACAATGCATTTTGAGCTAGAAGATATCACACTGACTGAACTTCCTATTATGTTATAGGGCTATTTTCTTCGACACCTACACTTCAACTGGACCAAAACAGAGCTCAGTTTTTCAGTAAGCATCATTATTTATGACCTAAGACTGTCTTCAGCCTAGTTCTTCAGACTGTAACATCATGTTCCAACTTGGTCAGTGATAAATTCTATCAACAATTCTTGAGGACCTCTTATGAACGAGGTACAATAAATACGGAATTAAAGTATGAAATTATCAATTTAATAATGCCAAGGTATTGTCACAAACAGTGGAAACTGTTTGGATTGCAGAATTCTGAACTGATTTGCTTGGTAGTGTTGTGGCTAAGTACCCATGATTTGGAGGAACCTCCAGCTGCAGTCTTCAGAACAGCACAGTTCTCAAAATACAGGTTACTGCCTACTACATGGCATCACATTCTAGAAGAACATAATCTTAATACTCACTGCTTTGAATACCTCAATTCTAGGACAGTGGAATCTGTGATCTGCTAGATCAGTCCATAATGGAATTTTTCTGATTAACAGCTTGTGTACTGGCAAATGTGCAGTATTATTTCACCTTCTTGGTTTGGTTTTGTCAAAAATCATATGTTTAATTTAATCTAAACACTGCAACCGAAACAAAATGTACAGTCTATACTGGAAGTCCATACAAATACCTTGTCACTGTTTATTCTAGATTTTATTATTGTGCTCAGCACTTATAGATGATACACATAAAACATAATTTAGTGATCAGTTTGCAGAAGTTCTCTTTGAAATTCGTTCACATTTTAGAAGTAGATTCTAAAACCAGCATGGTCTACATGTCATACATTGCATAAGCCCACATTCAATGCGTTGTTATATTCGTCACAATAAAAATTCTTGCAGTCAACAAACAAAGTATTTGTGATTGGCCTTCATGCTGCTGAATCCATAATACAAGAGGAATCTGTGAAATTCTGTCCTTGCTGTGCACATATCAACATAGTGGGACTTAAGGCTTGGTTTCTTCAAAACTAACTTTTGGATGTATTCAAAATGACTGGGTATTTACATGTAGTTCCATCTATCATGAACTTCTAAATTTCAAGTAATACCTCTCCGCTTCCTTTGTATTGCATTATAGAAGAATTTAGAAGTTTCTGTCATCTAAAAATTTGGATAATTTGTGCCATTGTTTCCAATGTTCTGTGTCTTGGAGCTGTGGGGATTCCATGAGATAGTTCCAGTCATATCCAACATTTCCATGCTTACAGTCACAAATAACTTTATCATTTACTCTGCTGTGTGTTATACTGTACCAGCCAGTTAGAGACTTCCTGTGAAAATGTGTAAACAGGGTGTTGAAGAGTGGGGAAGGCATGCTTTGTGGTGCTCAGCTTGACAGTACACAGACAGGAGGTCAATAAATGAGAAAAATTATATTTATGTTTGAGCATTACATGTATCAAATTTTTGGTTTGAAAATATGTTTCATTTTACTTTCTTGTGAGGTATTATTATTATTGCTAGTATTCTGTAATCTGTATATTTTTTAAACCTAAGAGTATTCTTGGCTAAATACATTTGGTAAACATTGCCTTGCATTGTAAATCACCTAACCTTAGCCAACATAAGAGTACTAAAATCTGTGTCCACAAGTACTTCCAAACCATCTTCATAATATAAAGTAGGAATTTGTATGTACTCAGTAGGTAGGTGCAATGATTTTGTTCTTTGGAAAGGGAACACGGGTACCTGGACGCAACAATGATGAGCTTCTCTGGAGTTAATGAACTGTAAGAACATAATGCTTTTGAATTTTCATGGTGATTCAGTGTTAATGCTGAACCTGTTTTTGGAAAACAGCCCATGCTAACCAGTTCAAAAGCCCCAGAACAATATCAACATTAATAATGAAGTTTAAATGAAGCGTGTCAGGTTTTAATGACCTGTATGATTTTGGAAAGTAAGTGAAAAGTATTACATTTTGCACAGAATGGGAGGTAAGAGCCTCAAATCTTCCATTTCATGGATAACAATGTAAAAAAAGACAAATAGGTTGACATACATGACCTTCAACTGGGAGAAATGTTGCTTATGTGGCCTGCTAAACTGAAAAGAAAAGCACATAAAATCCAAGTGTTTTGTATGAGCAGTAAAGATAAAATATGAAGTTGCCTATCATACTATGAAGACATATGAGGAGTAGAGTGAGGTATAGCTCTGGGCACTCAACACTAGACAGAGGAAAGTGGTCAGTCTCATGACCTCACTGCTTCCCCTGGTGGGAAAGGAAACCATTGGACAGAGGCTGGAGAGGACCCAGAATTGGTTTGGATGTTGTGGAAGGAAAAATAAATGCTTGCCCCTGCCTGAAATTGAACACTGTCACTCCAGCTGCTCACCCCACAGCCTAGTTCCTGTACCGATTGAGTGAAATTTATGTAACTTATTATTTAATGAAATTCTTGCATTGGTTGATGCAGCAAGTAATACCCGAGTGCTGCATGTACACATACTTACATGGAGAAAAACACTATCTTTTCAGCACAACTACACAATTTATATCTATCACGAACTACCAGACCTGAGTTTATTATTACGTTCAACAATGTCTATTGTCTTAGAATTGTGACCCCTTCCCCGCTCAAAATACCTGGGCAATTTAATCGACCTTTTGTAACAAATAACAGAAGAATACCTTTCTCACTCAAGCCGCGTTATGTCACGGAACTGCGCTATACAACAACTCGCTACCTTGCCAACACCCTCACGACAACTGGCCCTCTTGAAAGCAATGCAAGCTGATTCAATGGATGATTGAAATAGATGGCTCCACCCAATTTTCATCCTCGGCGCTGGATGGAGGTGACGGTCAACTGGGATTCGAACTCCGGATAGTTCAGATCGTAGCCTAGTCACTATACCGACTCCGAAGAATCAGTTTTATTTCGGTATTATTTAACTAACACTGCTTTGTTATTTGCAAATCATTCGTAACACGGAAATGTTTTATCGCCATTGTTTTTAAATTTTGTACTGGAACATGAAAAAGGAACATCCAGTGAAATCAGAATAACTGAAACTGGGTGACAACTGACGACGCTGTAGTGCGCCAACTGTCTTTATTACAATCGTTGTTTTACTTTAGGGCAAAAGCTCTTCGGCATTTATGCTGGTATCATCTTCAATGTTTTCCGCAAACTTTTGCAAAGAAAATGATGGTAGTATAAGCGTCGAAACGCGTCTGTCCTAGAGCAAAACGACGGTTTATTTAATGTTGTACGTTTTCCGTGCAACTGTGTTACTGTATTGTACTATACCAAACTGTAATATTTAGGTAGGTTTCACCCTTTCTATAGGCTACGAAGACCCTTAGGGTGAGTAGAGGTATAGCTCTACTCTTTCTAGGACCTCGGCACTAGATGGGGGAGAGGGGGTCAGCCCCACACCCCGGCCGCCTCTACCCCCGGGAAAGACCCGGTACCCATTGTACAGGAGGCTGAGTGGTCCCCAGGGTTGGTCTGGACAGGTGCGGAAAATCTTGCCCCCACCGGGATTCGATATCCGGATCGTCCAGCCCGTAGCCAGTCGCTATACCGACTACGCTACCTGGCCCACCCGAAATGTAATATTTAATCATTATACCTAATTTAATCATATGTGAAATCTCTAACATGAAAGTTTAATCATAAACTGCACTTGCGAAAGAAAGCTCCCTGAAGATGGGCAACAGTTAAGGCCGAAACATGTCGGAACATTAATCAACAAATAAAAGTGTTGTGCAACAAGTTGGCGTTAAATTTGAGATAGCTTGTGATAAAGACATTCGGCTCACTACACCGTAAGTTAGGCCCACTCTACGTACAAGCCACGCGGAGTCCACAGCATGATTGACACAAAAGCCTGGTCTACAATGGACAAAACAGGAATAACCGAAATAACACAGAATCTCTGTTAGATCCTAGTAATGAGTTTGGACTTGAAATAAACACAGAGAAGGCTAGTTACAGATCACGTTTCATTACCAGAATGCGGGAACAATCATAGTATGAAGTATCAGAATGATCGAAAATGTGGCAGAACAGAAATACGTCTTTAACAGCGACAATAAATAAAAAAATGCTTTCGTTAACAAATGAAGAATTAGTAAGAAACGTCATCTGGCAAGTATCGAATGACGTGCGGAAATTTTTGTAAACAAAACTGTATGAAAGTATTGACCCACGGGATAGTGCACCCAGAATCAACGTAGTTCTTAGAATGGAAGGTAAGTTATCATTTTTTGGTACGAGATATGCTTGCTTTGCAGCATCTGATTAGGACGTGACATTGTGGTCTTTTGCTAAAAATCGTACATTTTTAAATACAAGGAATGGAACTATATTTCTTTGCTTGTAATAAAGGTACACCCATCTGCTTCGTTTGTTATGAAAATGTCTTTTTTTTTTCCTTCAAAAGAATAGAATATTAAAAGATACTACGACACAACTCAAGCAGCTCGGTTCTGTTATCCGTTAAGAAGGAACAAGATAATTTGGGTTTCACAGTACAGTTTAATTAAAAGTTAAACTTTACGACATACGTCTCAATGCAGCCAAAATAAACAACTTTGAAAGTAACATGAAATAATAGTACAATATTTGTTGGCAATTCTATATGTTGCATTTCCTGACAAAAACACGTCGTTTCTAAAGCTGATTTCTGAAAATTTAAGATAAGAACAAGAATTCCGAAAATGAAAGCAACGCGAGAAAGCGTAACCCTTTAAAGAACAAGATTAATCTGAATTGTATATGAAGATTTAGTTCGTACCGTGCAGTAAACACTGTCCCTCTCGGTTGTAAAAACCATTCAGTTAATGTTGTGCAGGAGAGTGATCGCTATTATTCTGCGAGCCAAACTAAACACATAAATACATTACGTGATCAAGACAGAACTTGCGAGTGTTCAGCTTGGTGTCACGTGTAGCAATCGCCACGCCTTAAGTGTTAAATGCGTGCTTCCTTGGCGATTGACGAAGACGCCGACCGCAACAACACAATGCAGATGTCCGTGTTTAGGCGCGTTCGCAAAACTGGGAAAAAATACTTTTACTTCTTCATGTCTGTCCGTCCGTCCGCATGGAACAATTCGGCTCCTATTAAACGGACTTTCATGAAATTTGATATTTCAGTATTTTTAGAAAAATCTAGAAAATTCAGGTCTCATCAAAATATGCAAAGGATAACGGGTATTTTACTTGAAGACCAATATACAGTTATGATCTACGTAGTTTAGTTCTTCTTAGAATGAGAAATATTTCAGACACACTTGTCCAGAGGTTGAGAGGTGGCAACCCCACCACTGGGTTAGCAACCAGCCCTAGGGAATGGTTACTTTCAAGCCTCAATAAAAAGACAAAAGGACGGTCAACTTGATGACAGACTATGGCAAGAAAACGGTTGAGCGAAAATGGAAAAATCAAAATATAATATAATATTCAACCTGGAATGTAAGGGGAATAGCCCAACAAGAAGAGTAACTTGACTGTGTATTAAATGAGAAAGAAATTACAATAGCAGCAATTACAGAATCAAAAAGGAAATTGACGGGAAAAAAGAAAACAAATAATTACATATATGTTAGTGTAAACAGACGTACATGACCTCAGGAGGGTGTAATGATTTGGATTCATAAATCAATCAAAAACATTATTTCAACTACGCATACTGAAGTGAAAGAATAATCGAGGTAACACAAAATATTGGAAGAGAGAAATCGTTACATTTTGGAATGTCTGCCCCAGAAGAAGGAGGAGTTGAAGAAAACGAAATCTCTTATAACCAGTTACAGGAAATATTAAACAAATCTAACAAAAATGGTTCCATCTTATTCTCAGGAGACTTGAACTCTAGAATAGGAAATGCTGAAATCCGTAATATGGTAGGAAATTTTGGAGAACCAGCACAAATACCAATGGATTGAAACGAAGCGACTTTGTCACACATAACAACATTAAAATAATGAACTCATTCTATAAACACAAAAATATACATACACATGGCCAGCTTGCAATTCAAAAACAGCTTTAGAGGAAGCTATCAGAACTCTTCCTAGACGTGAGAGTTTAGAGGAAGTGATATTAGTTCAGATAATTTTTTGACTTTGGCTAAATTAAGATTTCCACCAAAATAGTTACATTTACCCCAGAAACCTGCAAGCGAAGAAAGTATACTTCATTATAAAATTAAATTACTCAAAGACAAACGTATACAATGGCTATACGAGCAAAGAATTCAACAGAAACTACAAGAACATTAAGAAAGCAGCAATATTGTTTTGGAATGCAAGAATATCAAGAGCATAATCAAACAGGCAGCAGACGAAAGTGTGGGGAAATAAAAAGCATTCACACAAAAGAAAAAACTAAAAAATATGGGATGACGAAATAAAATTAATTGTACAACAGAAAAAAATGTAGCAATCAAGAAGCATATTCAACAAAGATCATAGACAATGACACTGAATATAAGCACAGAACAGCCACTGCCGAAACAGAAATCAGAAAACGACATCGAAAATCACTGGAAGTATTTATATCACTCTTAGAATCTACCATATACAAAATGAAACCAAACACATTTAAACTACTGAAACACATGAACGTAGATACTAAAGAATCAGCAAACATAAACCCTGGCCTAAGTAAAGAAACATTTTTACATTATTATAAGGAATTGTGGATTAATAAACTCTCTTCAAGACAATTATTGGAATACAGAAAATTTTGACAACGAAATTAAAGTAATGGGCGAATTGAAAGAAACACTAAAAAACAAAAAATCGAAAATCACCTAGCGAGGATAACTTGAATTCTGAGCTTTATAAATTCGCAGGAGACTCATTTCATGAGAGACTACTGGTTTTTTTTAATATCATTTACATGATGGGAGAGATGCCGGAAGAGTGGAAAAACAGTATTGTCATACCTTTGTATTACAAAGGTGACAAACAAACGGTGGAAAACTATAGAGGAATTAGCCTCCTTAATGCATGTTATAAACTATATAGTAAAATTTTAATTAAAAAATTGAATGCACGAGCAGAAAAGTACCCACTGGCATGCCAAAATGGATTCCGAAAAGGCAGAGCTCGCATCGACCTGTTGTTTAGCATGGAATTATTTATAGAAAAACAGAGGGGGGGGGGAGTTTTAATTTGGAAACATATTTAGCTTTTCTTGGTTATATGGAAGGCTTTGGAAATGTTACGAGACAAGCTTTGAAATACTACACAATAAAAATATTCCCTATTGATTATCAAAAATTATAATATAAATTTACTCTGGAAACAAAAATAAAAGTAAGGATAAACAGTCACTTACCAGAAGAACACACATCTAATCGCGGAGTCAGAGAAGGCTGTTCAACATTTACATGAATGAAATAATAGTAAAACGTAAGTAGATTTACACACAGCCATTACTTTATCAACCAGAACAAAAATAAACGATGTACTCTTTTGAAGACGATCAAGTCACAATAGATGAATCAGAAGATAATTTACAGAGGCGAGTGTTCACATTACAAAACACAGCAACAATTTTAGACCGGAAATATCACCAGAAAAATCTGCGACGACGGTATTTTTAGTACGGGACCCGGTAAGACGTACAGTCGTTGTGGATAACAAACGTTTACAAGTAAAGAATTATAAATATCTCGGCTGTGTAATTTCCTATGGAAATGAAAAGGATATTTAACCAAAATTAGCAAAATATTGGGAATCTAAACAGCAACTTTAAACCGACTTTGGTCCAGAAATTTTCAAGAATAAATGTGTACAATGCACTGGCTCTCCACATTCATTTATATGGAAGCGAAATTTATGCCTTAAAAAAAAGATGAAAATGATTGGCATCACTTGAGATTAGATTTTTCAGAAAAACGGCCGGGCACACACTTTTTGACCACAAATGGAACGAAGAAATTCTGGAAGAGTTCAAAGTAGAACCAGTTGACAAGAAACTAAGAAGATACAAATCAAATTGGTCGTGTACTGTGACATGTAACAAGAATGAACAACAACAGGGTGCCAAAAATAATGTTGAATTATAAACCAAATGGACGAATACAGCTTCGAAGACCTGTGAAGAGAATATTAGAGGAAGCCGAAACAGGTTTGTCATGGTATAACTCATGATGGATGATGATGATGACAAAATTTGTAGAGAAAATCAAAACACGCGTTTTTTGTTCGATAACTTTTTTCCCCTCGAAAATCTTGCTGTTTGTGAGATAATGTGGAAAAATATTGTACAGCCGGACAGGCCACAGATAACAATATGGCGCATTCTCATTGTATGCTGGATACCTAAGATTACAAACACACACTTAGAATATGCAATACTTATTGCTTTTCAACTGCCAAAATTGTTGCACGAATGCGCCTCAATGTTCCATTATAATTACATTCCCCCTTTTGTTTCTTTGTTAGTGAAATAAACACGCCCTCATGCCAATGAAATGGACTCCTACAGATGAAAATTTTTGTGAGGAACTAAAAAAGGTACTGCTGAGTTTGAATAACCCGATACGGAAATTGGATGGACTGGTCACGAATGGAGCACCATGTATCACCGAATGGAGCTGTGGGGTGTCTCCTGTCACCGCAGACGCGAGAACCGCGAATTTCTAATGGGCCACTACGTGATGAACCAGGGCGATGTGTGTGGGAAATCAGTCAAAATGATAAATGCCTCAGAGCTACTGGTTCTCTGCAAAAACTGTCTTCTCATTGTCGTTCTACCACCCTCAAATACAAAGCCAATCCATAAAGAAATATAAGTCTGTGTTTCATTTTGTTCGTACTAATAATTCTTGTCAGGTAAAGGTAGAAACAATTCGCGGTACACACGAATCTTCTAGTTACCTTTCATACTGCGCCTTGTGCTAAAATAGCTATTATCACTTCTTTATACTGTGTGCCATCTGACCAGGCTGGTGTTGCTCCAGAGACACGTATTTTATTTATCTGTATTTTCAGATAGCGGCTCGACACGGTACTATCTGGCTCAGGATATCCCTGCACACGTCTTACAGGTTCTGGCGAATTTACCAGTAACGGTACCGGACGCTTTATGACGGCTTAGTCCAGCCCGAGTACAGAAGTACAGTAGAAATCCACTTACCCGAACGCTGATTACTTGGATCGCCAATTATCCGGATCGGCTTGGCCCTTCGAGTAAATTTGTCGATAATTCTACAAAACTAACTTGCCTTGAAACTACCGGTTATCGGACCAAGAAAAGTTATGGCGTCTAGAACTTCCAATCAGGCTTGGTATAAAGGTTTAGACGCAGGTATATACTGTAAATAGTAACAGCAGAACTTCAATCTGCCAAAGTAGCTTATTTAAAAAAAGAAATCAAATTATTCGGATTTTCTGCATATCCGGATGGCTCGGCGTCCCAATTAATACGGATAAATGGACTTGTACTGTATCTCTTACCACCGCGATCACCTATACCAAAAACCCATAAATTGCCGAAAAACAGACCATACCATTTACACTGCCAACCGTCAACATCATCTCTAAACAACCACTTTTTAACTGCCTTTTTTAAAACTATTTTAAACATCTGTAAGTATTTTTAACCCTACTTAAAATATAAGCAAGACCATTGGTTTGTGAAAATTGAGATCTCAATTTCCCGAAGGCGAGGCATTTTTGTGTTTCTCTTTTAAGTCTTCTATTACATGTGTTAGTTTGATCAGGACCTAAACGATCGCAACCTGTCGCTTTATTAAACACATAAGAACGTAACTGTGTTGACTATTTCTTACGTAACCACTAAATTTGTATTACAAAAAAGGTTAAAATCAACCAAACCAGCTTTTCTTACTACAAACATGTTGGCATTGAAAAATTTTGAAAATAAGCCTACCAACTTCACCATCTCTCTCTCGTCCGCATGTAATAATTAGAGATACTGATGTATTTTAATCTGTTAACACATAGAAAATTCGGTTAAAACCGGACAAAAGTAACGGACGTTTTACATAATGACGTGCATACATCCCTGCGAGCATTTCGGGTGTAACGTGCTATATATATATATATATATATATCTACAGGCGCAACAAGTATTTTGAAAAAAAAAACTGTAAAGAAATTGAATGAAGCACCAAAGGCTTTCGAGATTATTTAGCGGGAAGACATCTTCATGCTGTGTCATCTAGTGACATGACAACATTTGGACTGATCTTGAACGCCTCAACGACGCTGAACTCCCCTGGTCGGAAGGGGATTTGACTTACAGCACCCACAAATGCTTTCACGACCGTACGATGCGCCGGAGCTGGAAGCGTGTGAAGATTTAAAGGCCTGTGCAATGCAATGAGACAGGCAACTTGTTGGTAAATAAAAGTCCGCACAGTGCACCGAGCCTGGATGAAAGGGTTAAACCTGGAGGCAAAGACAGAGTGAAAGCGCGGGAAATGTTATCATATGCAAAAATATCTTCAATTGTTCATTCAATTGTGGGGTCACACCAAACTACATACACCAGGGCCCATCTTCAGTTGCTTCGCTCATCAAGAAATCCCTCACATTATATATATATATATATATATATATATATATATATATATATATATATGTGTGTGTGTGTGTGTGTGTGTGTGTGTGTATTTAACAATGCTAGCAATAACGCAGACTGTATTACATTTCATGATATTATGATTAATGAATAATGCATGGATAGAATGTAGATGGAAGCGACCATAACCAAACCTGAGATGGCAAACAGGGACACTGGCAGCGAGATGCAACGCTGGGCCGCCGAGAGCGGGTTCGGGCCCTGGTAATTTTTTTTTTCAGTTCGCGCAGCAAAGGAATACCAGATAATAATGTTTACACTAGATCCAGAGAGACTGAATCTCATTTGCAGGGTAACTTGTTTAATTTGTACGATCGAAAAATTATGATACTAATGAGAAAGACAATAACTTATGCAACAGACAGGGGAAACAAGCCCCCTTCCGGACCTCCGGGCTCCATTCATTTGTACCGGCTTTTCCTCCCTCTTTTTAGCACTGGCGCAAAGTGATGCACTTGCACCACTTCGAGATTTTGACATGTACAAGTATTAAATCAAACAACAAGAATTCTACAAAAACAGAACAGAACGAAACACAACTTCGTACTGTTTCTACAGTTTTAGCGTAAGGTTTAATTAAGAATTTTGATTAAATGATAACCTGTTATTATCTTATCCAGGACTGGTCATTAACAAATATGGTCACATATAGCTACTGTACGCCTCTTCGCAAAATATCCTGCCGGCGCTAATGGTAGCATGCTGTAACAATATATATATATATGTAGGGAGTGTACTAAACACATGGAGCCTGAGTCACGGTAGTTGAACTGGTCTGAGCTGAGATTCTGAATAACACTTCCCAAATACTAATGAGAAACGGTACTACTTGAAATATTCCGATTTTTCCCCCCATCTTTTGTGGAACCCATATATTCAATACTCCATACAGAAGGTGAACACTACCCGGAGCAACACATATCTGGCCAGATAATTTACTTCACGGCTTCGTCCGTTGACTTGCGTTGAAAAACAAACAAACAAACAAACAAATTCAATGAAGCAGAGTCTTTCCTGAGAAGAAATTCCCCACATTTTATGGAACCCAAAGGTTCATAACCGCAAAGCGCCCACCAACTGCCCTTATCCTGAGCCTGATCAATCCAGTTCATGCACCCACTCCCACTTCTCGAAGATTCATTTAAATCCCACCTGCATATAAGTGTTCCAATTGGCCTCTTTCCCTCAGGTCTGCCCAAAAGAACCCTGTACGTACCTCCCCTTTCCACCCTATGAGTTACCTGTCCTGCCCAATTCATTCTTCTTGATTTTATCACCCAAATAACATTTGGTGAGGAGTACAGATCATAAATCTCCTCGTTATTTAATTGTCTCCACTCCTCCATTACCTCATTCCTCTAGGCCCAAATATCCTCTTCAGCACTCTATTCTCAAACACCCTCAACCTATGTTCTTCCCTAAATGTGAGCGATCAATTTTCACACCTATACAAAAGAGGCAAAATTACAGTTCTGTATATCTTAGTCTTTAGATTTATGGATAGCAAACTGGAAGACAAAAGATTCTGCACCGAATGATAACAAGCATTCCCTGCCTTCAGTCTGTTCTTAATTTTTTTTTATGAATGGAATTTCGATTTGTTAGGGTTGTTCACAAATATTTGAAGTGTTCTACCCTTTTGAAGGATTTATTACCTATCTTTATGCTGTGATTTTGTCCTGCATGCTTGTCTCCAGACCTGACCATATACCTGGTTTTCTCAGCATTCACTTCTAGACAAATCTCCTTACTAGCAGCTACTAAAGTTTCTGCGTTTTTCTTCATAGCTTGAATGCTTCCACCCAGCATAGTAACATCATCAGCATAATCTTAAGTGGATGTGCACTATTCAATTTATTGACAGCAGTTATGCCTGTTGGATCCAAATGAGTGGGTTTTGATCACATTTTGGACTTGTGATGGCGACAGACTTTCCCTGAAACGCCATATTTTATCATTATTTTTCAACAACAGACGATGGGCAAAGTAGTGGAAGTAAATGATTTCAGATGTGATATACCAGCATCAGAATATTGTTGTATTCTGTAAGAGGAATCTCTTCACTTGAAATTCTCTAATCAAAGTGATGTGTTACCTTCTCACCTCTTATGTAATTCTTCAACAGAAATGTAAAATATTTGAGCTCTTAATAAGAAAACTTTAGAATCTTCACATAATTTATTCCTAAACCTGAACTAAACGTGACAGGGTTTAGAATGCAGACATTTTAAAGGGTATAAAAGCATATAATTATAAGAATTATATTATTTTAAAGTTTGTATATTCTGTTTGTTGCAACATAACATAAAGAAACTGAAAAATGTGATAAAGCTGGTAAAGAAAATAGTCACTGCTTGTTATTATTTCACTGAGTGTATTATCATCAATGAACAGAAAGGTTCAATTGTTCATATGATTGAGCACCACACTGCATATACTTATGAGACAGTGGAGGTACAGCTCCATGCATTCTCAAACATAGGGCTAGATTTATTTGTGATCAGTTTCACACCCCACTTTACCTCGTGAAAAATGGTCCCCAATGTCCAATGAAGAAGAGGCTGGGTGGGCTCCAAACTAGTCTGGAGGATATGGAGGAAAGAAAAACCCTAGCTCCTACCAGCAATTGAAAATCAAATACTTGTCATGCAATGTGTAGCAAGATACAATACCGAAGGTGCTTTCCTGATGTCTCCTCATTAGTTATCCTACACACAGTTGAAACTTCAGTTTCTATTTAACATTGTTTACACACACACACACACACACACACAAATTCTGTTATGGAACCCTTCAAACCTGTTGTACATCAGGGCATGAGCATGTCTATATACAGTACACTTATACATTTTCAGACTTTTCATCTGAGATTTGTTTCATAGCTAGTATAAACTATTGCAGAAGTGATAAATAATTCCAATATTTTTCTTTCTTAAGAACCTAACAAAATATTGTTGACTGTACATATATTTGGGTTTGAGTGACGGACATTGACATGCAGAATGGCCTGATGCATTCATTATTGGCAAAACCTTGTATATTTGTGACTCCTGGCTGCTGCATGAATGTAGTTCCAACATAGGGCAACGGCAGTCAAATGAAATGAATTTGTGGATATTATTTCTATGTTAAAAGAAAATTATATACATCAAAGGTTCCAGGTCCAACATGTTTGAAATTACTGTCACGTTAAGCAAACTACTGTATTAAAAATATATATTTATTCCTACAGAAGCAGTAAGTGAAGAAATGTTGAAAATAATAGAAAATCCATAAGAAAAATATTATATTAATTTTTAACTCCAATACTGAGTGTCATATTCTGCAAATCACCATTTAGCTGTCAAAAAATATTTGCTCTAATGCAATTGTTTGAGCTCTAGTTAAACCACTACTTGCCGTAGAAAGTGAAATGTATACCGTATGTCTCAAAACCATGAATAGGAGCTTTGGGAACATAATAGAGTGGATAACAACTTGCAAGGAAAGATTTGGGGGTCATTCACTTCTTGTTCCTAGAAACGAATTTCTACAAATATTTTGAAAATACATTTAGAATAAACGTCTTGGTCAGAATATGCAGAGACTCAATGTAACAGTAAAACTGGACATGTTGCTAGATCTTCATAGTGAACTGCACACAGATCAGACCTTTAACAAAAGGTCCAAATAACTGCACGCCTCACAACATGCATACTTGAAGAGAACTAAATAGACATTCTGTGGTGGCACATTTGGTTGAGGCACTGTGCTACAAACTGGAAGGTCGTGGGTTCATTGACATACTATGACCCTGGGGTTGACTCAGCCTCTAACAGAAATGAGTACACGGAATATTTCCTGGGGGAGGTAAAGATGGCTGGTGAGTAGGGCTGACAACCTTACCACCTTTATGTGTTGACTGTCTCGAAATATGGGAAGCCTCTGGGCCTGCAATAGGCCTGTGCACAGACTGCTTTACCGTTTAAATAAATATTCGGTCTGGTGTCAGTGTAATTTTGTAATGAACAGTAATCATTTAACTCGTGTGCAATGTCAGTTACAGCAGTTCCTTAATAACAAGGCATCAGCAATGACGGCCAAACAGGAAACAATAACAGAATCCAAACATTCTGACACAGAAAAACATTTCATGTAGATGAAATGCCAACACAACCAGACCTAAAAGTGAAGGGTTCATACTTGTAACACCAAAAGGCTTCATGGTCGACAGATTTCATGCTTTTGTAACCAAAATGAACTCACTGTTGAAGAGGTCCTTCTTGTTCAGTATTTAAAACTTGTTACACATTGAACAATAAATAACATTTCAGGGAGGGAATGCTATAAGATCTTTAAGACAAAAGATCTCATTTATACGATGGCAGAAGCCTGAAATCACCCAATATGTAAGATCTTTAATAGTTCAGAATTTCCAGTTCCATAAATGATAAGATAGACAACATCTGGGCACCTACTCTTACAGCTACCACAGATTCTCCATGCATGATGTGACGAGAGAGAGACAGAGAGAGAGAGAGGCTGATAGCTTGATATTGGGAATGTTCAATGTTCATCCAGCAGTTTATTATTTTATATTTAATTTTGAAAACTACTGTCAATGAGCCTGGAAATTTTGGGCCAAGAAAACTTCAAATTTTGAACCTCATGTAGATGTATACAGTAGACCCATGCCTAAAGCAATTTTGCCCATTGCAGTTTTGGCTGTATGCACTTGACAATGATTAAATATGGCGAAAAATCTGCCAAAAGCAGAAGAATTTAAATACAGCAGTATAAACTTTGGCAGTCTATCAACAACCACTGAACCTGGCAGCATCAACTACCCAAGCTCTGTGTAAATGTTTAGTGTCCAACAATGTATGTATTTTAGCAGTGGGGTGAGTCCATAGACATGCATGATCACATGACCCTATTTTCCGCACAAGAAACTTGCATGATGTGTTTTGCCCAGCATGCCATGTTAACCCCTGAATCCCCACTTTGGACAACAGCTGCCAACTTGAACAGTTGTTGCTAAGAAATCAATTTTCCATTATGAAAGAAAAGATCTAAAACATGTATGAAGGCACACTTGATTGTTGGAGCTATGTAGAAAATAATTTTCCATGTGGTTAGATGTAAAGTGTAGTCCTATATACTAGAGTGGGCAAGAAAGAAATGGAATAATTTTGAATGGAACTCAAGGCAGAAGTATGTTTATTATCACAAGTAACTTCCCTTTTTCAAGTATCACACTACTTTGACTGGTGCACAGAAATATTTTGCTGGTTCTCTTCCTTTTAGTCTATTTTCAGATATTGTTTTAAACAGAGAAATAGGTAATAACATTTTTGCAATGACTATAGGGATGATATGTATAACGTTTAATGGATAAAGCAAAAAGAAAACATTTAAACAAATCATTGACCATCTGCAAGAACAACAAAAGTGTAGAAAGATTTCTAAAATGCAGATCACATATTCTCAAGTATTTAAAATCTTATTTCACGTAGAAAATAACTGTCCTACATGTCTGAGTTACAATCTGTTTCTGGCTAATACAATTGCTAATCATTGTACAGAAAAACTGCCATGCAATTCTGATAATAAAATTGTTATAATTATAAGAGTATTCTAGTGTAGGAGAGAAGTATCTACTTTCTCATTACTGTAATGAAATGTATTCTTATCTGAGTAAAAGTGCCTTCAAGACTGAGTGAGGATATCTAATTTTGATTCATAAAAGATTTCTGTATGACTGAAATGTAATTCACCCATTTTAAAATATTACATAGGCTGTGAAAAATATATCTTATAGTATATTTGGTGTGGATTCTTCTTTTACTATTAAATATAAAGTTCATTTCATATCAACATGCATGCACTTACACTTCATGGCAAACTTAAGAGTGAAGCTGATGTGAAACTTCTGGTAGCAAATCTGCGACTGCCATAAAGCATGTGCAGTAAAAATTTATTATGACTACAATTAATATGAAGTGACCTTTGAAATATGTTAATATCTAGTTTATGAAAAATCACTTTTCATTTCTTTTTGGTTCAAGTTCGAAAAATCACGAATATATGAGTATTAAATGACTTTGCAGTGCTATTTGGCATTTTAATGTGTTTTCTATGTATATTAATAATTATTCATATTATTGTAAGCGTCATCTTGTGCCCTCTATTTGATTCTTAAACTTCCTATGTGGCAAAAATATCTATAAAGCTGTGATTTTTGTAATTATTTAGTTTTGTTTATTTGAATAAATCTAGTCTAAATCATAGTAGGCCCTATTTCCATAAATGGAAATAAAAAATTATTGTGTTCAAAATTTTGATATTGTATATCATAGAAGGCTAAACAGTGTGTTTTCAAAGTAAATGAAATGTAATGTTGTATTGTGTTCAAATGTAAATAAATAGTTATTTTAATACCTTATTCTCTTGTTGAAGGTAATTTCTATAATGTAAATACGAATAAATTTCAAAGTCACCTTCAACAGTTCCAGCCTTAACCTCAACAAGTCTCCATACTTCTTAACCATAACACTTTTATATCTAGAGCAACTTAAATAAATTTTATCAACAATCTGTTAACAACATCAACAATAGGATGAAACACAGGCAAATATTTAACAAATACACCTGTCTCTTTCCTGGAGAGATCCATATAAAATTGTTAAAGGTTTTCCTATATCAATGGAAATAAACATGAAACATACAATCTTGAAAATTACTATTGTTAAAACATGTCATAAAAATACTTAACTAAGGACAAGAAAAATGAAGTTTTGACCAGGTCTTAAAACAATTACCCATTCAGTATATTTAGATTCTCAGGTTATCCAATAATAATGCTATTTATTTAGAAATGAAATGGAAGAAACACAAGTCTTATTGCTCTGAAGACTATGAGCACATTGGCTGTACTGTCTTCAAAGACAACTGTATTCAAGCCTGTAGAATATGTAGCGTTTTTTAAGCAAACTGTACCCTATGTAAAAAAAATCATACAATAAAAAGGGGACGAATACCTTCACTAGTGGATGATTTGTTGAAGAGAAGTTAAGTCCAGTAAGAGATGTTATGACAGCGAATAAATGTAAGGCTCCCCTGTGAACAAGATGAAGGCATATGTGGGAGTGGATGTACAGCTGCACTCATTATTAAACCCGGATATATGTGAAGATGAACGGTCAATTTCACTCCCTGGATGCTTTAACCCTGGGGATAGTGTTCCCCACACCCACAGAGCAGGCAGCTGGATGTTCTTCAAAGAGGGTCTGGACATACTGGGAAAGAGGATATCTCTTGCCACTGCCAGGAATTGAGCCACAATGTCACCAACTACAGATCCCTGGGATGTTAAAAGAGCAGGTCACAAATCAAGAAAACTGAGTGAGTAGAGTAACATATGCACTAATTCATTAATTACTGCAAGTTACTTCCCAGTATCAATTCTCCAGATATGTTCACTTTTTAGTTCAGCCCTTCTGAAAAAGCTGACAGTTCATTTGGTAGGCAAGAAAATCCATGTCTTTTATGAAACCTAAAGATTAAATATCACATTTTCAAAGACCAGCCACTGAACCCTATCCTTAGCAAACCACACATATTGAGTTGACAATCTTACACCCTACATCCTTTAGGTCTTACAAGAATTCTCTTACCGTCTCTTCTCTTTAGAATTTTTGATAAAAAAAATATTAATTTCTGGTCCCTTCCAGACATGTTATGTACCTTGTTTCCATTTTTTTTGGGTGAGAAATACTTCGCACAAAATTTCTCTAAAAAAAAATTAATGTATAACTGTACAGTGCAATTTCACAACATTGACAAGTACTTAAATTATAATGTCAATGTTGCTCTTGTTCAAAGAGTTTTTTTGTGATCAAGTTATTACATTACATATAGATCATTAAGAATTGATTTCTTTTTCTATGACACGCAACTCTTAATATCATGCTACATATTTTCATTTTTTGTTGAATTACAGTGTTTAACAAAACACATTACCATGGCCTGAGGAACTAATCATTAACTTACCACATAAAGAGCAACATAGCTTAATGAATATTGTTTTATTCAATTTCATATCTCAGTGTAAAGCAGCTGTGTTGTCAGAGCCTTGCATGTTATTCAGATTAAATAGACTTGACAAAGTTTGTCTTCCAGGCAAGAATTACTGCATGTGCACAAAACCTGTTTTCTCAGTAGACATTATACTACACATTCAATAATGATGATGATAACAACAACTTTTTGATGAAATTACAATTATCTATACGCAAAATGAAATAAAAATATGCCTTTCTTGTGCAAACCTAACAATCAGGGATCTGAGCGTCAATTTTTAACTCTGGAGAGTGCGGTTGCACCAGTTAATGAATAGACCTACTCTAATGGCTTATGTTCAAAATATCCAAAATTAACTCTTTTTGTACACATTTAAAAAATTTAAGGCAAAGCCACTAAATAGGAAACTGGAAACAACATGGCTCCTGTTGCATCAGTCCTGACATAAGGATGAGGGTAAAAAAAATGTCTACCAATTCATGTTAGTGAGGTACAGTCCACAGCACATTATTTGCAGGCTTAAGAATTAACAATAAATTTCAGGAGGCATGGCTCTTCTGTAAGCAAATATTACTAAATTCATAAAAATGTAAACAAGACACCTAGAACTGTTAAAATTAATTCCAAACACAGTTACTTCATAACATAATCAAAACAACAGTATGTGATAAAAAAAATCTGTTTTCAGTTGCTTAAATGTGGGACAGGCAAGCAATAGAAAAACACCATTCATAAAACAGCTTCTATCCCCCCCCCCCAATTACCAATTCCAATTTCACCATCATCATGCTATTTAGCATTATACACACACAACATACATAATATGTGGTCAAAACTTCATCTTTCCAAGTAAATCCACATACACTACAATGTATCATGTAGTGGAATAAAAACTGGAAGTCTTTTGATAGCTTATTCTCATCTCCACTCACAACTAACTTGCGTGTTCCTCCGTCAGCTTCATATCTTTATGATTCTTGTACTACAGGAAGGATATAAAAGCAGACAGTTGCAAGATAAAATCATTCCAACTTGTTAACTAACTTCTCTAAGTTATAGTCAACAGACATAATTATATATAATTCAATCATCCACTATTTTAATTCCATTTTACACCAATGCAAAGTCACCACTTCAATAATCAAATCCTTGAGAGATCAAACACAATATAAGCAAGCCAAAATTGAAGCATGTTACAGACCCTGGTTACCCAATGTAATGGAGTAGTGTTAATCAAACAAGTTCCAATCATAAATGCTTCCCTCTGAAAATGAAAATAGTAATAGAATAAATGTTATAATTTCAGAGCATATTCCTTCTTGGTGCTTTTCCTATAAAAGTCTTCAAATATGTGTGTATGAGATTTTCCATGTCTGACCATCCACAAGCAGTAACATGAGAACCAGAGTAAAATTATCATGAAACTTTAGACTGTCATGTTTGACTACAATTGGGGGGGGGGGATCCAATTTCCAATAAGCTCATACAACAATAACTGACACTTTCCACAAAGTGTTAAGACTCAGTTCATCAAGCACTTCAAGGATAATCAGATAAATATTTAATGAAGCCAAAATTTTTGAAACCAAGGTTTTAGAGAATAACAAAACACATACATTAGGTCCACTACTCTTATTTTCATTATCTCTTACAGACTTAGAGATTACTGAACAAAAGAAATGTTGAAAATAGAGGACACTACTTGAGCAAATGTACCATAACTGTTACAAGGTACAGAGATTTGTTAACTTGTGACCTTTGTCTATGCAATAAAATATAATTTTCCTCTGTGCAAATATGTGCCTCTCTTCTTGTGGGGCATTATTCATGAAGTAGTATACAAAGTTCTGGCACAGGCTGTCTACCCTGTACAGATTTTATACAGTTTCAATTATCTTGGATCAACAGGATATTTTTGCCAAAAAATAAAAATAAATACATTTTTTTGGTTTAAGAGTGACAAAAATTATAGAAAATATAATCTATATGGTGCATTTTACAACTACGGTTTCAGTTATGGTATTCTGACAAATGAATTCATCACAGGAAAGGCACCATGTTGTTCAGCTGCAATTCAAGAAACTTTCCTCCAAAATAGCTGTTTATAACTTTTTAAGTACGGTAATTTGCCTATGCTTAACGTATTGATAGTAACAGCAAATTCTGTGTACGCCTAAATTTGTTTACTCTATAATCATTTATAATAGAGTGTCTTCATAAATTAAGCAAGTTTCAACCAAAGCGTCAACTTCATCATGCAGATTTCATGTAAAGTTCATACAATTTCCTGCAAAACATGACTTATGAGTGAATATATTGACAAATATGACCAAGTGATTTGGTTCTAGTTCACCCATTCTTCATGGCTACTCAAAGCTGTCCATTCGCAGCATAATATAGATGTATATGGCTTTAATGTTGCCAATGAGAACTCTTTGATCTAATAATCAACTAGGGTTATTGGCAATAATCTCACGTTTTGAAAATTCTTCAATTAACAACATGGCTCAATCTTGGGTAAACAGGCTTCTGTTATAAATAAATATTTTTGGTATATTTTTATGAAAAAATAAGAAAAAGTATCCTTATGCCAGATTATAAGCTTTTAAACATACAGTGAGCTCCTTTGTAGCTGCTTCAACACTGTGTACATAACTTAATTTGAGTGTCCAAATAGGTTTTGACACTTTGAAGGCAATCTGATAAAACAGAAGGTATCCAACCAAAATAATTAGGGACATTCTTCTGCGGAGATAATTATAAAATGAATGCCTACAAAAATTTTTTGAAAGACTGTGTGTGTGTGTGTGTGTGTGTGTGTACATACATACATGCATGCATACATACATACATATACACATACATACATACATGCATACATACATATATACATACATACATACATACATAATACATAATACATACATACATGCATACATACACACATACATACATACATATATGATTGTGCACCACACAAGTATTTTCCAAGATAGTCGATACACTGGATAGTTGATGAACTGACATGAATTTTATAGGTATTCATATACATGGTTACTGTTTATTTTAAAGGTGAGTGTATTGAAGTGTGAAAAATTTTACTTGCCACATTCAGTATCTCTGGTTTCATTTGTACTCAGTAATCCCACCATGTTTTTATTTTAACATGAAAAATTATTTGTACTGACCACTTTAGCTCCAAAATCTTAGCTCATCACGGGTTTTCACTTTTAGCATGTGAAAACTATCACAAACTTTAAATTTTATTATCCTACTTTACTTATATGACATGTGTGCCTGTGTGTAATCACCTCCTCAAATCTGCCGTAAGAGTAACACCTTATAAACCACCTAGCTTACATATCGCTTCAATTGTGAAGTATTTTATATCTATATATCTCTATTTAACTATTTCTGGCTAGGCACCTGAAACGTCCATACAGCTGCAGTGAATAATGTTTGCATCTGCCATGGACGCAAAAAAAAAAGTATAATTCTGTGCATTTCTTAAAACTTTTAAGCACCTAAGATGGAAATGTGAAAATGTGGATTAAATTAGATTTTTAAGTAACAAATTTTACATGCCTTCAAGAAAAGACCCTTTGTTATGATATGAAGGTTGCCTGAAGATGCTGAATTATCACACTTCAGACCAGTGCAGCGAAGGTATTAAGTTTTAAAAATTTGATGTAAAAAGTGCCTGAATTAATTGTTTACTGTGCCTTCTGCATTTTGTTTCTAAATACAGGGCAAAGTTCATTGAACTCAATGCAACTGCTGCATTCAAAGTATGAAAATTATTATTTTGGACACTCAAAATTTTTTAATAAACTGTCCCCCTGTGCCCCATCACAATTGTTTAAAATAGCATATCACGGATGATGCACCATCACACAAAATCACCCGTACTATATCACCAACAGCACAACCTCTGCAACGAGGCTCACTTCACTGATATATCCAACACCTGAAACAAATACAGCACAAACCAACATAACCACATACTAGAGTTTTGAGATTTTGCATCAATACAGCAGAGCATTCTGCTCTTTGGCGAAGTCACACTGCATCATGGGGTAAGCAGATACTGCAATTGCGGTAGGTCCTAGGGGACTTTCTTCTAGGACAAACTGACCTTTGAAGATGAAGGCAGCAGATTCCTTAAAAAGTTTTAGAACTGACCACCCCATGACACAGCATTATATTCCTGAAGAACAGAAGTGTCATAACTGCATCTTTTGAATGACTGCTATTTTAATGCAGCTAAATACATTCAGAACCACAATTTATGACCTCCTCTGCAAGTAACTGAAGTGTCCCTGTATGTAGTGACCTCAGGATGTAAGGTAAAAATACTGTCTGAGTATATGTAATTGTAAATATCTTTACTTCATCTCAGGTACCATATTTGCATGTGGCTAGTCACTGTACACAGATAAGAGAAAATCTGATGCTGGGTGATATTACAATGACAGACTCAGTTGACACAAACCATAATGACAACATTTTTCTTCCTATATCTTCAAAACTTTGATAAAATGTGCATCAGGTTATGAAAATTTAATGTACAGGATGATGATGATGCAGTATTTGATAATTATGAATGATCAGTAAAAAGAAACCACATTGGCATGATCACGTATCTGACATGTCCAATGGTGTATATGAGGCCCCCACTGACCTTACACAGCCAGGGGCCTTGTAGGTCAGGAGAATCACCAAACAAACAAAATACTGATTTTTCATAAATTCTGTTGGATGTGATTCCATTCTTCAGACAGAGAGATCTGAGAGTAATTAACAATTAAGGGAGTGGGGCAACCAAATTAGTTTGTTGCAGGCGGGCCCTTGATTAGTTATTTATGCCACAGGATAACTAAAGCTGCTTCCTGAAGGAGCACAAAACTATATGTTACTCACCCTACAACTACAGTCAACTTGCACCAATCTCAGACATCTTCATTCATATTAGAAATCACATCAGGCTTCAGAAGATCCATTTTCTGAACGTCCACAGTCGTTGAAGTGTCCAGGCCACAGTCCTCATCATCTTGACTGTCAATGTGTGATAGGTCCACAGAGGATGCGGTTGGGCTCATTGGGGTGATGATAATCTCTGTTGCAGCTGCAGCTGTACGAAGCAATGCTGTATTCTCAGTAGCTAGGGAGTCATCACAACCTTCCCAAGAATCTAATGTTTCCTCACAAGGTAGCACCAACTGTGGTGACAATGGTGATAATGCAGCTAATGAAAATGAGGAAAACACAATATCAATCATTATTAATTACAAATATTACACTTAATTGTGAAGAATATAGTTAGTTGAAAATATGACAGCCAGTAACTACATTTGTCCCATGGAATCTAGCAAATTTGTTGCAAATGCCATTTTATAACCTGTATAAACTGAAATATGACCAATGCAACAACTAACAAATCAAACGGGTTACTTCATATTTACTGTGCAAGAACTGTCTCTGGGAGTTCAAGACCTGACTACAGAAGCAAATTGTGGAAGAAATTTGTATTTAGTACTGCTAATGTGTAAGTCCAATTCATGATTTAAAAATGGAAAAAGCCATCACATTAGTTACATATTGCATTTAATTAATTATGAACTGATATTCATCTAAATTAATTACAGCTTATTATGAAGCATTAAAAGAATAGTAACTGGCAGGGTAAAACCAAAGTGCTCAGGAAGAACTGTACCATTGCTCTCCTGTCCTCTGCAAGTCCTACATGGACTACATTTCTTTCTATGCTTGATCACAGCTGCAAACAGTCAGTGATAAACCACTGGAGCTGTGTCAAAATCAAAATGCATATATAGTACTGGTCATATTTCTTAGACACTTCAATGTGTCCAGTAAAGAACAGCACAGTAAACAAGACGTTCCTACAGATATATTACTGGTTGTCAATGTATCTTCTCTCACAATGAAGCCATCTATACTTTCAAAACAAAAAACTCTATTTACTTTATAGTTGCAACAACTACAAGAATGATTTACATATATAAAAAATACTGTTACCTGTCTATGTAGCACTGTGGATATTGGGAAACAGTACATAAATAATAGTTTTTCTGACATTTATATGAACATGCCACAACACAATACAATCTCATATGAAACCTATTACAACAACCAGATGCAGTCATTGCAACAATCATTTAAGAAGAAAGAATGGGGTTAAAGAAAGACAGAAAACAGACACATTTTCAAAAATGCTTCACAAAACATTTAAGATAATACATAAAGGAAAGTGAAATAAAATTTAGATTAACAAATCTTTTTTCAGTAAGCAATTTATGTATTATTTCTGGCTGTTTTATTTTACTAACAGTACATATGAATTACTGAAGTAAAGTTATATGCAACAAAGCAGACTTAATACTAACACCTAAGATACAAGTTTCATATGGAATGCTGTGTTATGTTACCACACTAACACGCTGGATACAAACAAATAATTAAGAGCACCATATATTAACTTTTATGTGACAAATACTGCATAACATAGGAAAAAGATGATGTAATTGTAAAACTGTAACATATGTGCAGAATTTTGACAGCATAATATTAAAAAATCTAGAAAAGAGGTGAAAATATGTGGTATGATACAAAGATAACAAAAAAAGTAACATACCAAACCCTAACATGCATTGGCTGTATTTAAATGTGCGAACTCTCCTGTGCTATCTTGCTTCTGTGACCTTTTTATTAACATTAGATTTTTGTTATAAATATACAAATATGTACGTAGCATTAAAGAAATTTGGTAATATGTATACAAAAGTCAAAAACATTTCACACATACCTAAATTTAATATAATACAATTATGGAACTTAACTGTTGCAAATTGGTTGAAATTAATTTACAAAGACTATTTACCATGAATTCAGAGCAAGACAAGCACTATGTCACACAGACCTGTAATATTTATCTCATATGGCTGTAGTATTAAATTTCAGAAATATTTTCCTTCATTTATCAACAAAGTTTTTATTGTATTATACCACAGGACTTAATGTGTGTTGCTCACTAATGTGGCTTTCTATTATACTCATTTTTAACATACATAAAACAAACTTAAGTACAACACAGAAACACAGACATTTAGATTCATCATTTACATAGTTAACTTTTGGGACGAGTCTGGATGTAACAAAGGTTAGTTCAGCACATGATATATGGGGTTTCCAAAATGACACTGCAAACATGCTTCTAAAAGCAAGCAGGCCTAGACTAGTTCAGTGCTTATGCCAGATGTACACAACATTATATAATTAAAACAAATTTTAAAAATTGATTTATGATAATATGTCGAATTTCCAAGCTTTAACCCACTTAATACTTTGCAATCAAATTTGCAGTTTAGCATTTTTTACTTTACAATTCTTGATATTATCACTGAGATGAATAATAAATAACAGTATTCTGGAAGGTGGCACCATGTAGTCTAGTATATAGTTATCACCTTGTCAAAGGAACCTGCTGCCTTCAGAACAATGGAAGCTATTTGCCAGACTACATGGTGTTACATTCCACCGGACTGCACTCTTAATTATTATATTTGTTTTCAATAAGCACTAGCCTTGCCCAAACTATGTTCAAACTTAATGAATTATATTTACCGTTTTATGAACTTTCATATCTGTTGCAAATTTATCTTTTAAGGTAAAATATGTAAAAGTATAAACAAAATCTTATCATTTATTTTTAATAAATTAAAACCAATTACAAAATAGACTCTGAACATTTTAAAAACCAAGTCACTTGAATTTTGTACCCTGCTTTGCATTTTTTAACAATTAATATAAAAGATGTTTTATCTAAAATATGAAAAGAATACTAATGAGACAAAAGAGAATATACACATATCCTGATACACTTTCATGTTGTACCTCTAGAATACCTTCTATTTTGGTTATGGGTTATTTTATTAATGGGTTTATTGAAATTAAAGGCTTATTATCGTTTATTTGTATCTTCTTTGTAGCTTCTAACCATACATTAACACAAAACAAAAAAATGGATAGAGTAAGATTCAAACTTAGCCTATGCAAAAGACAAGAAATTTGCATTTTATGTTTTGCTGACCATGCTTCCTGGTTGGTCATTTACCCAGAAGAAATTTGAAATACTATGACCCCTGAATACGTTGATTTTTTTAGTGCCTCCATATATTAAGCTTCCTCACCTCTATCCACATAGCCAAGGGCACAGAACCCATTTCTGAAGTGGTGATATGACGATACTTGAAGGAATAGGTTTCCCTCCCTACACAATGAAGACATGTAGTTGGAGAAAACGTATATCTCTACTTATTCTTGGTACTAGATGTGGGTCGCCTCCACCCCCCCCCCCCCCCAAAAAAAACCCCCCATTTCATTTGGGCAACACCATGGGGTGAGCCCCCAAAACCATTTTGAAACCTTTGGGGGACAAAAAACCT
>Ga0123352_10000326_pt1 | contig 57498 bp, 35 predicted proteins | sample TergutLab28metaG_FD_89700 | JGI IMG/M metagenome (GOLD analysis project Ga0123352, IMG submission 89700) | Labiotermes labralis P1 segment gut microbial communities from Petit-Saut dam, French Guiana - Lab288 P1 | ecosystem: Host-associated > Arthropoda: Insects > Digestive system > Gut ... | reverse complement strand
GCTGTATAATAAAATTTGACTTCGTGATGATGAGCACAACAGTGCTCGAAACATGGAGAGGAATATAATACACTTATTAAAAAACAAGAATTGGTGCATTAAGTTGGTCAGTTGCTAAGATTAATGTGTGCATTGACGGTATGCCTTATGAGTAATCGGTTACAAATAAACTGCTGATATTACTGGAGATTTTTCTTAGCATCAGGATTAAAAAACGTAATCTTCATGTACGTTGTAAAATTTGAACCCCTCAGCTCCACGCTACTAGCCATTACAAAAGAGTTTCATAATAGGTGACCTTAATGGAAGCTGCAGTTTTACCGAGAATCATTGTTACGTAGCAACATTCAATTCATAATCCACTCGACACTGGAGACAAAGACTTGGATCTCAAGAATTCTAATATAATCTCAGTTACTGCCGATAAAGGCAATCGAATGTAGACGGACGCAAAACCGAACTGTTGCTTGACACGTTACATATAGTTTTAATAGTTCAGGGGACTCAGCAAATGTTGAGGGTCCTCTTCGCGGGTGTGACATCATATAACAGTTCTATAAAGTCTTTCGAGCTACATATCTGACACAATCCATTCTTCATATACTCCCACACATTTAGCCCCGCGGTACGCAACAGAATCCAATACCGCCTGATTGCGATTTTATATAGTTTTTCAGGTGGCATCTACTTGTCCACCACCAATACAATGCGGTAACTGACAGCCAGCCATTTATTCAGCTGACAGGTGGACTGGAGGTTCAAATTTACCAACCCGTTGTTAGTCAGAACATGGCGCAAGTCGATTTCCGAGAAATACGTACTTTCTCTAGGTTGATAACGAATATTATATTAGTCACTCTGTGCAACGGACCAGAATTTCCAGTGCCGTGCCAATTGTATGCTTCAATAGCGATGTTGGTGTGTAGAGAAAGATATAGCTCACATTTTTCAATGTCCTAAACTTCATTGTATCCAACGGCCGTCAGGAACTCACATTACACGACATGGAGTGTGGACGTACCGGGAGTACTGAACGAAATCACCTTACGTAAAGTAATCTGAAATACTGTAAATTTATATCATCAATTTGAGTAGTTACATACTTCACATGTGTTAACGGCGCTGTTATCACATGACAAAGAGAATTATCCAAAACCTTGTATAGTCCCATAAGATTAATGTGTGCTGTAATGTACACACTGTTGTGTTTGCGGGAAATCAGATTATTATAGTTGCCTGTGTAAAGGTAATCTACACAGAAAGGCTGAACTTAAATTATAGGCCTACAATTAAGTAATGTAATAAGAAAATTATCGCATTAGAGACACAAGTGGCTACATATAGAGTGAAAATCAATTGGCCTAAGAGCAAAATAGATCTATGTAATAAATAAGCGAATAAGTGATACATTTTCTTACTTAGCCTGCACTATGTCTATAGGCAATTAGAGGAATAGTGATGTTAGTACAAACTGAAAACTTAATAGTGTTTAACAGTTCTATGGAACAGACTAGAGAAATTTCAATTGCAACCTCTTAAGAATGCTTAATAGGGTTATAGCAATAGGCCTATCTATGAGCTTCTTCAGAATTTTGGCAAGATAGAGAGTGGTTAACGAGTGGTTAATAAACACGATGAACAGAACATGCAATGGCCTAGCAACAAAATAAGAGCAAACATCAGAGGAAGGGAAGAATGTCTGAAAAGCGAATCCTGAAGCTGCTCTATTAATGTAATCTGAAGGGCAGAAGATGCTAAGGATGCCACATAAAGAATTAAAACAATAGTATTAGGTGGAGCAGAGCAAGAAAAGTCAGTGATACTGTTGATGCAATTTCCTTCAATAGACCTAGAACATTTTAGGCCTACTATGTTTGAATTTTCAGAAGTTAAAATATAACTGGTTTGAAATGCCGCATTCTATGGTAGGTTTATACGAAAACCTAAATATTTATATGATCAATTACCACCACCTTAACGCCTTCATCCCCTCTACAAGACCTTTAGCAACGCAGTAGAGCAACACACATAAACATCTCACGCAATTCGCACCTTAGGCTCCTCTTCCTTCTGCTACCCGTTGCTGATAGGCCTATCTGTCGTACACAATTAAGAAACGCTTTAGGCCTAATCATTAAAATTTTGGTACGCAAATCTGACGGAAACATATCACTTGGCAGGCCTGGGCGAAGATGAATGATAATAGTGTAATTAATATTAAAACCGTAACGTGGGGAATTGGGGAGGGGTGAATTAATTCGCTCAGGAGAGAATCGAGCGACCTCCTTTTGTGAGCACGTTAATGGACATTCACTTTTAATAAAATATACGTTATTTTGTGCCTAGCTGAGCGACCGCCAGCTTCTTAATATGGACTCTGCCATGTGGAGATAAAGGTATGTTAAGAAGTGACTTACAGAGATGGGATCCTTCCTCAAAAAGAAGTCCTGGGTAAAACAAAAGCCAGTTCGCCTATTCCCTAGCTGCAGGCATATTAAACATATGTTTAATAGACGTGTGTTTACATCACCTACTGATGTATGTTGGTCAGCATACTGGTGTTCACTAAAAGAGATACTCCGTATTTGACATCAGTCATCTTAGCGTCTAAGTTATGCGTGCGGACCTAAACTTATAGTCTAGAATTTTTTTTAAGATTTGGGGTTCTTACTGTGGTGACTTTGGGATACGTGATCTGGTACAAATATAACGTTGTACATATTTCGCGCAGTTGAGTAACTACATAACATATGTTCGAATTAAGTACACATATGCAATTTTTTGGAACAAACCTTGAAAAATTTTGCATGATTTCAGGCTTCCTCTGCGGTGTAAATGATATTTTCACTCTTCTGGAACGTTATACGGCATAGATTTGTAGTTACGGATGTTTAGGAACACCCTATCTTTCCCATATTCAAGATGGGACCGATAGGTTGTCCCGAAACGTCGCTAACTATCTACGCTGTGCAACATCGCAGAAGATTTAATATCTTTTGCATAATCTTGTAGAAATTTACAAAATTTGAGAAACCTGCTATCTCACTCTTCAGGCTATTAGATTTAGACTGCTGGTATTTCCGAGGCTGTTTACATCAGGCTAAGCGGCGTTACAAACCTGAAGACAGTAAGTCTCATTTTATGAGTTACTTTTATCTGCCTGCGCGTCGTTTTCCCATTCCATTATCGACTTTCCTCAGCTAAGCCTTATGCCATGAAACTGCAATCTAGACTATTCACAATTTTGTAGACGTGACTGCGAAGTTTATTGTACACCCTATACAACTATCACTTCATCAAAAGTTGCGTTTCTTTCCGAAGAAGAATCGCAACACATAAATTTGTAATGCTACATTAAGCGTTGTTACAGCAGTTCCCATCTAGGAAAATTGCACAGCCGCCACGTTGATTTTTTATTGGCAGGGAATTAAAATTAGCCCACAAACGTGAGTTGATATCTAACAATGTCTAAAACTGTTTCTGTTTCAGTAATAATCAATGTCAGTTGCTCTTGGAAATCTAGGAACTTTTACTTTCTAAGTTATCACTTAAACAAAAAATTTACTTATTTAAATCTTCATTAATATCCCTTACGCCTATGTGTTGACGTTCTCGAATAGCCCAAATTTAACGTTCAAAAAATTATTAGTCAGTCTAACACAACTGTGTGTTTTTAAACTATATGTTTCAGTCTAGATATCGACTGTCATCTGGCTAAAAGACACAATTATTAAAAGGCAGGCAAAAGGTGCAATATACAGTACATTCAATGTTGTTTGTGGGATTCCACAGTTTTATCATGTTTTTGTTTTACAATAAAATTGTAAAATTGTATTTGGTGGATAGTATCTAAACAGCAGTAGTAGGAACATAATAGAATACAGTATTCTTTCTTTCATTAACCCCTAGAAACAAACGGGTGAAGGGGGTAATGGAATATTTACAGGTTTTAAAATATCAAACTAAGTGCTTAAGTGCTCTTGTAAGATATAGGCTGGTTGAAATTTTAGGTATGTCACCCCGATTTTTTTAAGCACATAGCACAATGTTCTGTAAAGATAACAAATAATATAGATATCGAAAACGTAAATAATTTATGTAATGAACAAACTTAGATGTTAAAATCAAAACTCTTATTCTGTTTTTCAGTCTGATGACGGTGATATTTAGACCGAAACATGTAGCTTTTAAATAAAAACACAGTTGTGTTTGACTGACCATTTAATGTCTTTTGAATATTTTCTGAAGACACGACAGGGTGAATGTTATTACGTTAAACCAAATCAGGTGTACAAGTCATGTAAATCAACAATTTAACAATGTTATTTTTTCCTTCCTTTCTTGCTGCTAGTATGCCTTTCCTCACAGTCGACCCTGTATTTCATAGTAACACTTGTGTAATAAACTAATAAATGCATACCGATAAAATGTGTTTGTGTTGTTCTGTGTATTGTTGGTGTGTAAATGTGTACTGTACTACTGCCACCGTGTGTCAACCCAATTGCAGTTAACAAATATATCAATATCAATTTTACAATTCACCGACATGTTTCGTTCGCTTCTACTATCATCATCAGGGTGCCACTCAAGAATACAAACAATATTCTTTGTTTACTGCTTTTCTTTTATGACATCTTTTTGATGGTCGCAGAAGCAACCGAATCATGTCGGTGAATAGTAATATATGATAAAACACATTTTATCGGTGTGCATTTGTTGGTTTGTTCGCAAGTTTTAACATTCCTCAGTGCATGGCTATGGAAAGTATACAGTTCTACATTTCATATTATTTCCTAAGTGTCTTCCTACTTAACAAGTAGGCCTATCCCAGATATTTTATATCAAATAATTTATGTGGGGAGGGACGAGGTAACGGGGGAATGGAGGAGACTGCATAACGAGGAGCTAAATGATTTGTACTCCTCACCCAATATTGTGCGGGTCATAAAATAGAGAAGAATAAGATAGGCTAGGCATGTGGAGCTTATAGGGGAGGAGAGGGGGGCGTATAGGGTCTTGGTAGGGAAACCGGAGGGAAAGAGACCACTGGGTAGACCTAGGCGTATATGGGTGGATAATATTAGGATAGATCTCCAGGAGGTGGGATGTGGGAATGTGGACTGGATTGGGCTGGCCCAGGATAGGGACGGGTGGCGGACGCTTGTGAGTGCGGTAATGAACCTTCGGGTTCCATAAAATGCGGGGGATTTCTTGACTAGCTGCAAACCAGTTAGTTTCTCAAGAAGGACTCTGCACCATGGAGTAAGTAAGTAAGTGGTTTATTAACAACGCAGCCTCTGACCACGCAACGCAAAATTGTACGACTAATGAGTAATTAAATAAAAAACTAACAGGCCACTGACCTCTCCATGCCGAAATTTAAAGCTAGGACCTCCTGAATATGAAGCATCTGAGCTTCTCACTCGAGTGGGACGTTCGGCCATTCCACCTACCGAAGACATTGCAAAGCCATGAGATACGGGGTATGTCACACTTTTACAATAGCTTGTCTTCAAACCACTTTGCCATTCACCAACAAATTGCAATACTACTGCCCACAGACCCTGCCGAGTGGAACGCATGGCACGTAAAGTCATGGCTGAAATGGTCTGCACGACAATTCAGCCTGAATCCTCAACCGGATCCTGAGAAGTTCCCTAGTTCGGGTGCTGAGTTGCTGGAGCTGTCGCGGGCCGAATTCGAGACCAAAGCAGAGTCGCGTAGGTCAGGTCGACTCTTGGCTGTGCACCTGGCTCACCTCCGACACAGCGTGACAGGTCGCAGCACAAGTCCTATGGACGAGCACGTCGACTTGGACGACGAGGAGGAACAAGGTAAGAAGAGCATGTGGTACCAGAAATCTCCAAATCTGCTTCTTCCGTCACATTCGGGACCGGTAGTCCCAACAATTGTATCGAGCTAGTTCACATTTAAAGAAATAAGTTTTAGGCATTTCATTAAGCAGTTTCGAAAATCGATTATTAGCTTGTCATGTCCGTCCGTCCGTCTGCCCATCCATCCATCTATCTATCTGTGACTCTGTCCGCATGAAACACCTCAACTCCCAATGGACGGATTTTCGTTAAATTCTATCTTTTGTCTTTTTACTAAAATGTGTTGTTATAGTCCAAGTCTGTTTTAGATCTGAAAAAAAAAGCACACTTTACATAAAGGCCTACGTACATTTGAGATAACATTTCACCGTGATTGATCTTCATAACTGTAACAGATTGTTCTCTGTGATGTATGAGATGAAACGGAAGCAAATGTTAAGGATCTAGCATCATCGATCCTTCACCTTTTCTGAAATATCTTTATATAATAGATGGCAAATTTCTTGCCAAGATTCCGGGCAAACTTATAGTGTGTGCTGTAAAACGTGGAAAGGCACTTTTCAAATATCCATCTTCAGTACTTTTATTGAAAATAGTCACGAATATAAAATTGATGGACTGTCAGAGCGAACGTGCAAGAAGTATTACTCTGCTACTGTTTCCTCAACTGTACCTACAACGAACAGTTGGTTTGCATTCTGATGCAATTCTTCATACTGGAATTTAAAATGACGCAGTATATTAAATGGTACATACTCTTCGACAATCCTGCACTCATTCAAGGTCCGTCCCTAGATTAGTTTAGGTAGTATTGGTTTCTTACTTTTCAGGCTCTTTTCTTCAGGTGATAGAATCCGAAATGCAGAGATTATAGCAAAGAATAAGAAGATTATTGGCGGCAAACAACTTATTTTAGCACCCACTCAACGGTAAGGCTTCGAACCCAAAAGCGAGTGGGGAACATAAATGCCTCACATTAACTGGCATAATTTCGATCCTTGGTTACGGCACTTAGCCTTCTCGAATTGCGCAAACTTATCTTTAATTTATGCGGCTTTGACAGTCATTCTGCAAAGTGCAGCGAACAATGTGTACGTTTTATTACTCAAAGATGCGATGACACTGAAGATGTAACGTGCAGCGTATGTAGTTTTGCAACTGACAGAAATTAACGAAGGATGTTGGTGGCAGTTCTGCACGTGTGAGTTCAGACTGTCTTCTGGGTTGCAACGTCACGTATCATTGTAAGTGGTTACAAAAGTTTCGGGGGCACTCTTTGCCTCCGTCTTCAGTGTATGTCTCATTAGCTATTGGGATGATATATTAATTACACGAAATAAACCCAGCATAGCTGAGGTTAAACCAAAGACTGCTCTTATGCATAAGGGGCGAATATATTTGTGGAGATATGGTACAGAAGAACTGAGGAGATTTCGCAAAGGCTAATTCCCTTCCAAGAATTCTGGAAATCGGTGACTGGTGGATTACTCATCCACCGCAGCAGAATCTCTCAAGGTGATCTAATTAATGGTGAATGTAGGAACTGTGTCTGACCCTGCTGAGCCAGATGTCGAATAAAAAGCTGAAAAGTGACACCATATGAATGACATGTGGCCCTTGTTACCGAAGTGTGCAGGCTTTTACGCACGATGGTGGCTAAGTTAGCAAAGCTGATCTCTCTCACGATGGTCAGTACCGCCTCTGCGTGCATGCGGAGAAGCCCACCGACGTACTGTACCACACAAAGACATGAGGATGTCACCTACAGTGCTATAGAAAAACATACAGATTTAATCTCTAAATAAGCAGTCCATACGGCTCTATACGCGTCAAATAGGCGTATTTATTTAATAGTTACAGATGAGATGTCCATTTACTTAGGTATATACTTTTTATTTCAGGGGTAGTCCCTGCGGATAACAATTGATTCTTTCAGTAAGTCTTCCATTTCACCTTAAGCATCAAATTACATAGAAGACGCATCCTATATGCCGCTAATGCTTTCAGTAGAGCTGACTAAACGTGGAGAAGATATATAGGCCTATGTTATTGGAGATCTGGTCATTGATTGGCGGGAAATAAGCCCCGGATTTCCCTTGGGTCCAGTAACAACTTCCGGCCTATTGCTGACCAGCCGGCAGAAGCTCGGAAACGAGTGGAATCTATTAAGTCACCCCTCCGTCCTACAACTGGCCATAGTCCACCCTTATTATGACCAGTTTACGAAGTTAAGCTCTTTCAATGAATTAAGTGAGCTACATATCTAAGCCCTTTGGACAAAGGCGTTATGCTTGTACTATATATTTCCTCTCATAATATGCTGTAGAAGGGAAGCAGAATTAGCTGTAATTTTCACGCCACGAGTTGATTTAACCTAAGTTTACAAAACCACAAGCCCTCCTCCGTTTTAAAAATAATGACTTTTAAAAGTAACCATTTTAATATCTATATTAAATCGCTTCCCCCTAGTCAGAATTCCGAGCTGCTGAAATTGTTGGCGAAAAGAAAAATTGGTAAGAAATGCAGGTGCAGAAATAATAATAATTCGTTATTCTTGAAGATTGGACCGATAGGTTGTCCGAAAACGTCGGTAAAAATTATCACTACTGGCTGCGTAATGACCCAGAAGAACGCAGTTCTCATCTACCTCGCGTTGGAAGCCTGAAATCACGCACAGGTTGAATAAAATCAACAAGTCCTTAAGTTCAGAAACTTGAAACATTCAGTTTGTAATTTTATTTCGAGCCATACAATAATTGATAATTTACATCCATATGTTTAAAGCTCACGTTTTCCTTACCCTTACTATTAAAATACAGGACTGGAGACGCTGACCACAGTCTCAACGGTAGGTTACAGTAATGCTACAGAGGACTAGGTAAAGCAGTCCCGTTACAGGCCTGGAGTGGCCCAAAGGGTTCCATTAAGTTAAGGTTCCCAGATTTCATTACAACGGCACAGGACGGTGGTAGGTTGTCAGCCTTACGCACCGGCCGCTTTTACCCCCAGGAAATACTCCTGGTACTCATTTCTGTTAGAGGCTGAGTCGCCCCCAGGGCCGTAGTGCGATCGGAAGGATTTTATGTCAATGATAAATTCCAATGACACTAGCTGGAATCGAACCAGCGACCTTCCGATTTGTAACACAGCACCTTAACCACTGTGCAACCGCGGTCCCCTATAGATGACTAGGTATTTACAGAAATTGAAAAGGAAAACAAAACTAGCCTAGCAGTTTATTAATTTACGTAAAGGTTTAGTAATATATAATCTTGAGATTCACAAAAATATATGATATTCCTGAACATACTATACTTCCCTGCACGCCAGTTCGTCCATCCTGTAGCACTTTTCTAGCATTGTACTTGGTCAATTCTTGCTTCGGAACCACCAAGCAGCCGATAAGAGCTAGACAGAATTGAATGGAAGCGATTCCATGAAGAAGCAAAAGAAGGAAAGAAATTGAGGGTGAAAATAGGTTTCTTGATTACAACAGGAAGGCAAGAAATAAATTGCTTAGTGTGAGAGTCCAAGAGAACAAAATCACTTTCCGCAGCGATAAGAGGAGTGCAGAAAGAGGAAACCGTATAAACGGATAAGCTTATATACATTACTGTTGTGTGGGACCCAGGGTGGCTTTGGTTAGAGGAACAGTTTCTGTTGCTCCCCCCTCCTCCTGAGCTGATGCACTGGCAGCTTTAATTGAGATGAACGGAAATTCATGTGTCAAGTGCATGCTGTCTGTCTCCGTACTTTTGTACACAACACAAACAGCAGGCAGAATTATGAAAAGGGACCGTCCTCAGAGAAATTGAGTGCTATTAACAAACGTCTTCGAAAGCCTCATCAGAGGCGTCTATTTATACTAATAGCAAATGAATGAGACAAGTTGAAAACTAAAGGTAACATTTCAAGCGCCTCTAATTTAGCAATGACAACCTTAGGTGTTTGAGGTAATTAGTCTAGCAAGCACCATTCCGGATTACATTTTTCCAATTATTTTCGAGAAAAGACATTCCGAGCGGTAATTTAGGTACGTTCTTTAAACCTGAAAAGGAAAGGTGAGCTACATACACACCACCTGCTTTAACATCGAAAATTCTGTATTTTTTCGTCATAGTTCAGGTTCTTTTACGGTTTTCGGTGGATTAAAAAAAAAAGAGGATTGTTTCGTCATAGAGCATCAATCATTTCATATTTGTGAAGAGAACTGGTTTGTTCCCCGTGAGTTAGAAGTTGAACATTTGAACAATGTGGACATGAAATTCATGTTTGGAAAGGTTGTGCCATAGCTCAGCCGGTTAGTTGCTGGATTCTCAACGCGCATACCTCTCTTCGATCCCAAGCCAGTGCATTTGAGATTTGTAGTGGAAAACGTAACAGTGAGACAGGTTTTTCTGCACGTTATTCGATTTACTATCATTGTTCCATACTCGCTTTCATGTTAATGCTACTCTTATCAGAAGGAAAAGACCGGGAACCTTAAACAAAGTAATGTTCTGTCGGATATCGGGTTGCATTAGACAAAAAATTATTTTCGAACTAAGTTTCAAGTTTAAAAGTTTTAAACAAGAAATGCTCATTTTCCTTTCAGGTGTGATTCCAATGACTGGACATACGAATAGAAGTGCAACTAACAAATATTTTCCTTATATTCACTCAGAAAATTATTGGCTGTCTTAGAACTTCTCCCCGTATTGGCTGCCGATTTACCATAAGCCCGATATCTAACATGAGGTAGGTTTGCCCTCAAGTATCCTAAATCATTCCACACCAGCACAGCTACGTTCCTGGCTCTCGTAATCCTGTGGGCTTCAGGCAGTTGCTCTGGTACCCTGGACACGAATTCAATGTGTGGATTTACTCGTAGCCAAAGCCTGTAGTATTTTATGTGCAGGGGTCAGCGTTCAATACTTTTACAAAGCTAGAGAAAGATTCGGGAATTCAACTAACACTCTGCAAAGCTGTGACGTGTCTATAAGAAACATCCTTTATCCTGATAAGTAAGATGATTTTCGTCATTCTTAATCTTCTTTCACTCCGCAAATAACCTTTACATTATAATTTAATCAGTACTGGAAACAAATGTTGCACTAAAAGGACCTGACGAATTACCCGTTATTTAAGTACATAGAGTGACGGCAGTTCGCTCACTTCATGCAGTTTTCAATAAATTCTTGAGACCTCGGCCTCAGGTGCAAATATTCACAACCAACAGCAAATTGCATGATCTGGGAGCTAACTAATTTTGAGTGCTTGATTTACGGCCTGAAGAACACAATCTTTCCGTGTTTCTCAATTTCATTTGGCCAAGAAACTCTCTTACACTCGGAGGAACTTATGCTGAATGCCCAATAAAATTTTTAAATACGACGTAAGACACAATAATCTGGACGGTAACAATGGATAAAAATTAAAAACGATGTGAGCTCAGCATGTCATTTAATTACGTATAGTTGGAAGCAAATCACACTTAGTGTATACGAACATTGGACCTTCAAAACTGATATGCGGCTTCATAAAAAAACTGATATTCTAAGTGTGGTTTTTGTATGTGTTGTAGTACTGCAACAATTCAGAAAGACTTGCACTCACATAAAAAGAAGAATTATTTCAAGTTAATAAATAATATAATACATAACAATAATTTCAAGCTAATAAATAATTATATCGTTTTCCATTTTAACGGAATTTTCTTGCGGAACCGTTAGTTTCACAGCAGTAGTGGGGAAACATGGCGGTAACTTTTAGTTTATAGTTGTAACAGCTTTAGCAATTGTGTTTGATGTTGTACATTACATGTCCTCGAATATTTGCACGGCATGTACAGTACATTTGAAAGTCCATACTTACGAAGTAAGTAGTAAATGTTTTTAAATTAAGGGAGTAACATAGATTGAGTGTCTAGGAACAGGGCGCTGAGGACAGTAGGCCTATTTGGACAAAGAACGGAGAAAATAATGAGTTGCTGGAGAAAACTGCATTTCCGAGAATTTTCGTAAGTTGCACCATTCACCGAGTATGGATACCATTAGGACGATAAAATCGGGGAACTTAACTCTTTGACAGTTGAACATGCAAGGTGAGTTATTTTCACTTCACATTCTCCCTACGTAGACCTAATCCTCTCAAATTTTTCTCAATATTATTCAATATTAATAAAAAATGTCATTGTTAAATTACAGTACCTTTGTCTCCTTTTCTGGCTTTCAAACGGCTGCTGTCCAAGTAATTTCCGCATTATATTCCCCATCCGAGCCACATGCATAGCCCACCTTAGGTTTCTACAGTGCACAGCCCTAATTAGAAATACTGGTTAAATAGGAACTTAATTTTCTTTTCACGTAATATAGTGCATCTGATCTATAAGCGCCAATTGAAGTTACTTAATCCTTAGTTCCGAACACCTAATCACACGTATTTTTTTTTAATTTAAATAATTCACAGATACACACACACACACACACACACACACACACACACACAGAGAGATATGCAGTGTCTTGTACAGCAGGCTCATGGTAAAATGAAATATAACGAGCATGTCTAGAATACGTATATTATTCTCTAATTAAATGAAACTCTTGTCCGTTCGTTATTACTTCCAGACAAAGTTAGAAACCTTTCAAAATAATTTATTACTCTGAGTTTCAGCCTCATTATTACTCATTTGCTTAGCCTCTTCTGGCTTTTGTTAGAAACATATATTTGATTTCTAAGTTATAAACCTATATTTTATACCTATTTTTGTCCTAGCCTGGAGAAGAATTTATGCCTTATTCCTTATTCACTTTATACTCTTCTTCAACAAATTAACACTATCACCATTATTTATTTACTCGTTTTCATTCTCTTGATAGGTTGACTATGTCCCTTTGGACACTGGACCTATTCTCCAATCTCGGGATGACAGATTAATTAATAGGCAACACTGGAATACGCAGAGAAAAACTCTCCCGCTGCCAATCTTTACACCACAAATTCCACAAGGACTGCCCTGGGACTCAATTCGGGTCTCCGTGGAATGTTAGCAACATAAAAGAGTACCTGAGTTGAGCAATTAGATTCCAGCTTAACCTGATTCTCTTGACTTTGCTGATGGCACATGCTGTAGACAAATGTCCATTATCTTCACAAGCGATACAGAATCAAATTCGAAGAAATCTGGGAGTACAGTGCATTACCGTTAGCATCATACTGAATTACAGTTACTTTAATCGACATCAGTGTTTCCGACAAACCAGTTCGTCGCTATCCTGAGTTTATAATTCTCCTTTCGAATATCAACTTGTTACTCTAGACCGTACCTGGAACTTATGACGAATCCTCATGTCGTCTTTTCTTGTCACAGACTGACTGCGAACAGAGGACAATATAATTAGAGGCTACGCGTATTTCGACGTAAGAAACCGTGTCTCGGGTATTCCAGAAGCAAAGTGTCAGGCTAATAAGATAATTCGCGTTCCTTGAACAAATAAATTCTTCGAGAGAAACGTGGAATGTAGGTTTTCAAAACGTTATCAATTTCCAAGTTCTTTGAAATCGTTATCTATAGATGACTCATATGTTTTTTTGTAACACAGCAAGATAAAGTACGTTTCCGTTTCTTCTTCAACTGGGCTGTTAACATTCAGTGTTAGACGCGGTAGGAGCGAAAAGTCATGATGGGGTACGTAGCCCACCTAACCTCCTATTCAATGGGTACCGCGGGCCCCTTCTCGGGGGTAAAGCGGCCGCGCCCTAAGGCTGACCACTCACCTCCACCTAGTACCGAGGTTAAGAATGAGTGGAGTTATACCTGTATTCCCCCTGTATGCCTTCATGGAGTATGTATGGACTTCTTTTTCCCTTTTTTCTTCTCCAGTAGCTATGTTTCGCAAAGATCTGACGTAATGTCCCCCTTCCAACCTCTTGACATCCTGTCACCTAGCAGGTCGCTGCCTGCCCTTTCGCACACTTCATTCCTGTATATCACCCTGTGTTCCTGATACCTAATTTCCATCCCCGACCCTTACGCCCAGCAACTATAGGCCATAGGACATTATGAACCCCGGGGAAAGCTCACTCCAAATCCATGATATCAGCCGCTGGGCCCCATCCCCATAGCAAACAGCAATAATGATTCTCTGTATGAAAGACCCCCTATCCCCTCTTCCCTGCTATTCAGCATTTGACTTTCAGATGCGCCGACGCCCCGCCGAGCGCTGTAATACCATATAGAGCTCACGCCTTGGGTTCGGGACGTGGAGGGGTAGCGCTAGATAGTGGGGGCAGAACTCCAAGCCGCCCAAATCCCACTTGTCTGCCGCCACTTGACACCGAAGCATCCTGCGTGATATATTATTGTTTAAATAACATTAAAACCCCTTTCCGCTAAGCTTAGTGCCACTGCGGGAAGCCCGGCGATATTGTTTTCTTGATTACGAAGTCCGGAAGGTCGTTTTAAACTTCCGAGCGACGTCAGTGAGACGAAGACGACTGCACGAAGTCTGGGAAAGGTTTCAACTGATGGAAATAGGAGGAGGAGAGGGATTTAAGATGAAGTTTCTTGCAAGAAGAAGAGATTTCCATTCTGAGGAAAACAGAGATGAAGAAAGACGAGGAAGAGGAAAAGGAAGAGGAAGAGGAAGAGACTATTGTTGATCTTTATGGCATCCACGTGACTCAGATCTCGACCAATAGCAGAGCTTGGAAAGGAAGGAAGTATTTTTCTGGTCGTCGGAAGGATGTGGCTTGTGCTACGGATGGGGAAGATTCTTGCTTCTTCGAAGACGCCATTACCGTTTGCACGTCTTTGTTGCCGCAGGCGGTTCAATAGAATACTGTGAAGAAGAACTGCGTGGTCGGGAAAATTGATGAGATCGGGCCTCCGGTTCCGCGAAATTTAATGCGGCAGGGAGAGAAATTACAGCGAGTAAAATGGAATAAATAAATGTCACATATCACTTAAATGCCACCTGAATAGCAGCAAAGTAATGAAAAGAAATTTAATGAGATTCGTTTCGCAACCCTTTACAATGCAGTGGTTACTATGTGCCACCTCTTTGAACACTAAAACACTGCACTTCTGCGTAAACAATGTTCTACAAACTGCTTTGACTTTTGTCCGTTTGATCAGAATGCAAGTAGTCATTATATAGTAATATTCTGCTGTGGAGAAAAGCAAAGCTGAAGATGGGGACCGATTTAAAATTATCCATGACCATGCATTAAGATGGTCGGATATGATGATAAAACCAACAAATGCATATGAACGTATAAGAATATATTATAAATGTAGTAAACCGCCTTCATACATGTTGCGGCCACTGTGGCCATCCCCAGGGAAGTGTTATACGAAGGATATATTTCTACGTTTATAATATAATATATCCTTATATACCCATATACATTTGTTGGTTTTCTCTTTATATCAAATGGGGACCCACCTTGAACCCGAAAAGTAATGTGTTAAATTTCAATACATACGACTAGGGGGGGGGGGAGCCCATGAAGTTAATGAGTTCAGATGAGATACACCATCGTGAGTTAGATCCCTCTATACAATAGCATTATTCAGCATTAGGCCTTACACATATACAGCATTTCGTGATTAGTTTTCGTAATGGACATTGAGTGTTTACGGCGAAGTAGGAATTCATTTTTTTTTTAAATCTGTTACAAGAACTTTGTGTTTCAGTAAGCTGATTCGTTGTTATATTTACAGCTGGCAACACGTGGGTACACAGGGTATTCAGCTAGAAACGATGTGAAGGCGATGCGCAACATCTTCATAAATCCCACTATACGAAATTAATATTATCGTAACTTCGGGTTCCGAAAAAAAAAACTCATAAAGCGTACATTCCCATTACGAATTTATGAATCCTGTGAACTTGTTTTACTGCAAGTAGTTTTGTGAAGGACTGCTACAGATTTTCTACTGTATTGATTATACCAACCGCATCGTCGGCATGTGCGTAATTGTTGAATTGTAAACAACATTCATGCGTAATATGCAAGTTTCATATTGTTTAAGACCGATCACCATTTGTCTGGTTCTAATGATTCACTAATTATCATCTTCAAACCGAAAGCTAAACAACACTTTCAGATGGTCACCATCTAGTAACCTTACATTTTACAAACTACTTCCGTAACAAAAGTTGCATCTTCTCCTATGTATATTACCAAGAATCTTTCGAGGCTCTAAGAAGAAGAGTCGACAGTGTAGCTCCCACCTGAGAAGTCTGCGCATCCACCGTGGTTATAACTGATTACACTGGATTGGGAGTAAGGCGCCGGTGTTCCCTCTAATGACAGACCCTATAATTTTAACGTCAAGTTAGGTGGAAGCCTGTCAGTGTCAACTGACCGGCTTCCACCAAACTTAAAACGTCCAAATCTACAAACAGACGCACACAGACACACACACACAACATGGAAACTTTAAAAGTCTACTTTTTGTTCTAGGAAGGAAAGTGGGCTAAAAATGAATTTTTCTCTCTAGACTAATTCAGAGAACTGGCGGACCTACACTGTACATGTAACCTACTAGTAAGAGGGGGGGTTATTGCTTGCTTTCTTTCTTTCACGCCACATAATGGGCAAAATGTCCGTGAGGGAAGATCAATTCAGGAAGCATTCTTTAGGTATTTACGTAACCAATATTCTAAGGCTTGGACTTGTTTCTTATTTTTTAAAAAATCTGTAAGAATTAGTTCTTTGTGGCGTAATTTGAAGACTCGATAATCCCTTTCGACACGGAGTTCTGTTTAACGCGCAAATGAATACGGCAGAGCGGGAATCGTCATTGGTATCTGTACAAAAACTTATGTCGTCCGCTCTACGGCGCGCAGTGTTGCGTCAACGCGACGCGCATGGGAGTGAGTACGGCTTCGTCGGCCGCTGTTCAGCAGTACAGCTGTGAGCGGGTTTGTAGAGTATACCAGCGGGGTTCGCCTTACGTTGCACAACCCGTATATCGGTTGGCAAATTTGACTCGTACTTGGCAGCACCACTACCACCACCACCAGCATTATTGGGTGCGAATATGCACAGCCTGTGGAAATCATGTTTAATCTTTCATGTCTTATGAACCCTGTCAGTCTAACAGTATTTGCCAGCCATTGTGGAAATGCTTTCTTATTTACAAACCATTGCGTTTATTTCTGTCCACTGGACATCTCTTGTCAACTAAATTAAGAATACGTCTACTTTAAAATCCGCGTATTTTTTCCACAGTTTATCATATTAATACTCAGACTTATATTCCTATAACTCTTGTTTAGTAATTTCACATTTTGTCTGCTAAAATTCAGACTGCTTTTCACTTGTCAGGCTGTGTGCACTGGCCTATTGGCATTGTTTTTGTCCTTTTAAGTCTCAAATTCTGCCAGGATTTGTCGGTTCACCACAAATAGAAGTCAATATTATTACGATAATTATTCGCAGCTCTGAAGTCAGCCTAAGAGTATACGTATTACAACTGCCTTACGTCCCCCAATTATGCAATAATAACGAAGGGTATCAAGTTTCATATCAGTCAAATACACAGCAACTGATTCAGTAGCCGACATTTTGAAAGGTAGGACATACAGCAAATTAAATAGTCTCATACCCACACACATAAATCTAATTTTTCGGTTAGTATATTTCCATCGCGAAACCAAAGCGAGACAGAGGCGGCATTCGTGAAGAAATTTTACCTGCATAGCTGTACAGAACCGCAAGTGTACGGAATACAGAGACGAAAATTTCATGAGATTCGTCTTACAAACAAACCTTTTCATCAGGTAGGTAGTACACAAAGAAGCCCTCAGACCTGGTAAATGGATAGAGACAGTACCGTCTCGGTGTTCCTGAACCTCGCTGTTCTCGTGAACTTGACCGTTCGTGATCTCCCGTTTTAATACCATTGTTTCCACCTTTCGTGACTGTTTCCAACGAATTGGGGTGAGTCGACAATGCTAGGCAGTAAGGCTTCATCCACTCCCCTGTTATTGCACGTCACTCTCCGATCTGCGAAGGTACGTCTTTCATTAAGTAAGGCTAATCGCTCTCTCACTGTATGCAATAAGAATCCTTCATTCAATTAATTTATAGAGCTGATAACTTTAATTAATTGTTCATTTTATATAAAAAGAAGCTTTCATGCTTTTACCGTTTATAGATTATTTTATATTTTTAGTACCGGAATTTGGTAAGTTTTTGTAATTAAATAGGCGTTTACAGTGAAAAATATATTCCAATGTTCATGACAATTTTATCGTTCTTAATCAATCAATCAATCACGAGCGTAGAGACTGTATTATATTTCATACTTTTGGGAGTGCGCCTATTATGTGGAAAGATTAGACTAAGCCTCTTTTATTTTTCTGCTTAGACACGCTAGAGTAGACCAACGAGTTACAGATGAATTCATCGTTGGCAATATTAATGGATAATTGATTCTGCACATGGGGTTTCTCGGACGTTGATATTGGGTGGATTGAGGGTAGGGGGACTGTGTTATAGGGTTGCGCGCGATGATGTGTTGATACAGGAAAGAGAGGGGGGGAGGGGGGTCGGAGGCTGTGCACAACTAGGAGGAAAACACTTCCCTTTCACTCTTTCACTTGGTGATAAAGCGAGAGAACACGAGAGATCTGGGTTGTTTGATTCTTCAGGTCGCGCGGCGGCCTGTTCAACAACACGAGGGGTCGACTCTAACTTAACCCCCTGAAGACTTCAGTATCATGTGTGACGCAAGTGAATTCGTACGAGTATTCACGCAATCAACAGTGCGCAAATTAACTGTGAATTCATTAAAATCGACACAGCCGTCAAAGAGACCGATACTGCTCGTAGTAGGCCCAATGCAGTTATGCTTCGTGGTTCAGGAATATTTAATTTCCTTCAAATTGTGAACAGCAATCAATAATCTTAAAATCAGTCCAGTAAATTGTGTTATTATAAGTTACCACTTTAAATACTTGTGGTTTATTCTGTATGGCTTAACAACGTGTGAAGAACATTACTAACGTGAGAATATGGAGATGGTTTTGAAACGAAAGATGTGTGTGCTCATTAAGAATTCTAGTTTGATGAATACAAAATGTCTACGACGGTATGGTGTGGCATATTACAGTTCTGAGTAGGCCCACGTGATCATGGGTGACTGAGGTGGTTATGCGTTTACACAAGACGCGATAAATATGCTGGCTACAGTTCTTTCCATTAACTAATTACAAAATGTACCGAGATACAGCATTCTGTGTCAAAGTGTGGGCCTGCGGAATGCAGTGGCTTCAGCTCCCAAAAAAAGCATAGGCCTTCTTCTGTTTATTTTCTGCGTTTGCTAATATCGGTAACCCATGAAAGTAAAACGCCCTGTGTATTGTTGGTGTTTACTAAAATAATTAATTACTCGATGAACGGATTCATTTGTATGAATCTGACTAGAGCAATGTTTTATTCTAACTGAAAGCGATGAATCATTCATTCATATGAGGAAAGTGTAAACAAGCGAGTAGTTGCATGAAATTTCTATTACATATATGATATTTCTTCAATACCAAAAGATTGTTCGGAATTTCCCATAAATTTCTCTAAATTCAAGATGCCTCGAAGTATTACAGTTCCTCACAAGTTGCTGAGTCAGTCCTAGTAAGTTACTTATTCAAGAAATCCAGTTAAAACTACTGCTTGTTCTATAGGTATCTATTTACAGCCCAGTGGCCACTTTATGTACCAGCAAGTTTAGGAAAAAGTCTAAGCTTTGTTAACAGAGTGAATTTATGCGTGTTGTATGGTTTTTAGAACAAACAGGGCTTATTTCATTACACAGCATTAACTGATTGGATTTTGTAACCGAGAGAGTTGTGTTAACTGCACATTACGAACTGAATGTTGATATTAATTCAGATTAATTTTCGTTTTTAAAGGGTTAAATAGAGCCTATGTTATAAAACCGGCTCTGAAAAATAAATGGAAAAGCAGGCGAAAGCATTTACTGCAACATGAACGCTACGGCTTCAAACCTAATTACGTTTGGGGAAGTCTTTTTTTTTTGTCTTTAAACTAAGAAATATTTGTAAGAGATGCGAATAGTGTAGACACCGATGGAACAGGTTTTTACATCTCTGGAATTACTAGAAAATCAAGAATGTAGGCTAATAACCCTTGTATCAGTCACAACGACTACAAAACATATTCAGCGTCTTCCTTGTTACTGGAATTCAAAACAAGCCACAACTTACTCCTAGTTCAATACTATGCAAATCATACAGGCCCAAGAAATAAATGTATTTAAATGTTAGGTAGAGCGTCGAACGCAGGCTGCTTGAGGGAAGATAGTATAGGGAGGCTGCACCTTTAGGTCCCACTGTTTTATACGTTCCATGGATTTTATTTATATTAAGATGGTTAAAATGAGTAGCCGATGTAATCAGATCATATGTATAAATTACCGAATTTGAACATGCAGACGAAATAAAATTAAATGTGCTTTTTTTTAAAATCATAGGCAAATACCTACCATCAAACCTAATATTTTCGTTCTGTTTCTCCTGTGAAGCACAATAATTTAGTGGTGGATAGGCTCGACAGAATATAATTAACAACAGGAGTAACAGCTAGTACCCGCAAGAACAGCGACAACTCCGTGTGTTGTGGTCAGTGCGAGAAGTGCAGAAAGCGTCTGAACTATGAGGCGTCGCATTTCTTGTTACATTGGTGTTTAAGAAACATGTGAATAGGAAATTTGTGAGAAGTTCCGTCTGCTTGAATCTTGTTAACGACGTGCGAAGACCACAAGGGGTGTTACTGACGGAAGATGTGAGGAGTACAGCAACCCCGTCGTTATCATGTGGCGCTTGCCACCGGGGTGTACGGCGGATGACCTGTTGAACGCTCGAAGACTAGCCACAGCTGTGGTGCATCACCACCACCAACAGCAGCAACAGCAGCAGCACCATCAGCACCAACAGCACCAGCAGGTGCAGCACAACAGAACCGCAAGCAAGCTGGCGCCCACAGCTGCTGCTGCAATGCTATACAATGGTCTGTGTCTGTTGACGGTTGTACCAGACTGCATGAACTTATTTTTCTTTGAATCTAATTTCAGTTAGGAGGCCCTAATTATGCTGTCGTTTGTACGTGTTAGCGCGAATGTCCGTCCAAGAGCCTATTTTTGTTGTTGATTTACTCAGGCGGTTTGAACCAGTAGGCGATGGAAATTAGTGCTCTTGTTGTAAGAAATCTGGTTTGGAAGAATTGTGAGCGAGGTTCTGGGAACCAGGACGTTCGTTACACCCACTTCTCGCTTTACGGACATAATCCTTTCCGCGAAAATAGTCCATTAGACGAAAATCCTTTTAGCGAAATGCGCGGCAGCGCGTGTGCAAGAGTACTGACCCACATGCTCGTCTGACCTGCTCCATAGAGCGTCAACCAATATAAGCGAAAAAGTAGTTCTTACAGCGAAACAGAGGTTCAAATTATCGTTGTACGTTAGGTTGAAGAAATCCAACGAGATGCAACAGTATGCAGATATTTATTTACTGCTAAATTACTCTACATGTTTCAGGCGTCCATCGCGCCCATCATCAGGAGTACATGAAACTAGTTGCAGCCTCTGGTGCAGATCTGTACCAGAGGCTGCGACTACAGTTTTATGTACTCCTGATTATGGGTGCAATGGACGCCCGAAACATGTAGAGTAATTTAGCAGTAAATAAATATCTGCATACTGATGCATCTCGTTGGATTCTTTCAACCTAGAATTACGATGCACGGAACCACGAATATAAAATGTATCAAAGCTAAACAGGCAAAAGTAATCTACCAGTTTAATAACATTAAGAACAAACTGTACAAAACGAATGCAACCATATGGTACAACAAAATATATAGACTAAGGAGACTAAGACCAGCCTACATCAACATCCGTATTAATGGCAATAACCAACAATGCCAAAGAACTCTTAGAACAGCTACCAAATGCCGTATCAATCAAGATATTAAGTTCCTCTACATTAAAAAATAAGATCTGTACCAGAGCCTGCAACTACAGTTTTATGTACTCCTGATGACGGGCGCGATGGACGCCCGAAACATGTAGAGTAATTTAGCAGTAAATAAATGTCTGCATACTGTTGCATCTCTTTGGACTTCATCAACCTAGAATTACGATGTACGGAACCACGAATATAAAATTTATCGTTTCACGTTATAGCGAAAATCCATAAAGCGAATGTCCTTAAGCAGAATGGGTGTACTTGCATCAAGTACTGGCCGTTACTTAGGAGTAAAGTTCTGGCCTTGACAGCGTGGATGTGGGTCCCTTATCTCCAGGCAAAGCTTGCAGAGAAAGCATATCGTTAGTCAGGAAGCAAAGTGACACAACTCCAAAAATACAGAACAGAACATGTGACACATGGTCATTACTCCGCTCAGAAGAAAGTGACACTAGCGCTTCCTCGCGGCTAAGGGTCTAATATTAGTTGTGACACTTTTTTCCTGTTAAAACAAGTAATTTTGGAAGTTTTAGCATCCTACTCCTGTACAGAAGTTATAAACTGCATTTCTTGAGTTGTGACCCTTTTGTTCCGGACTAACGATATAGACTCTACCAAAAATACAAGTCTCTGTCACTTGCCACTGGTCGCCATTTGTTTGGTGTTAATCTTATAACAGGCGTGGAGTCAAACTTTTGCAAGGCTCTAATCAGGTAGAACAATACAGAAAACTCTACTTGACAGAACAGAATCAACTGACCCTCACAAACTCTTTAGTTCAATGTATTCGGGAAATGGTCACAAACGTATAATGGTCTAACCTCCCCTGCGAAACCGCTACCAAGGCCGAAGTCATATTCCTGACTAAAGCGCTAAATCATTCTTACTCCTGAGCCACCGTACGAACGCAAACAAGTAAAAGAGTTCACTTTTGAATGAAAGTAGGTCTATGGCGTAGACTAAAACAGGCGCCTCTGCGGTCTATACTCGTGTTTCGTAAGGGTTCTGAGCTATCGCCTCCCCTCACAGTGCAATTGTAGAGCTTCACCGACACTACAGACAGACTGCTGGTGGGTGAGGTATCCTGCACACTGGGAATGATTCATGACGTCTAGGTTGCTTACTGACCCTCCTATATAAACTCACATTCTAGAACAGCAGCAGATTTTCGTCATGCCTGTTTTGTTTCCTAATGTTTAATTTTCCACGTTCTAGACTTCAGTCTTAAAGCAATTATTTTTCAAGTTTCCTACGGTGCATTCCAGTGCCTGAAACAAAACACGGTCATCGGCTTTATAAGTGCACGAAATACGCCAGTGCAATAATGCATGTTCCTAACTCGCTTTATTTCATGTACTGCAACAAAGAAATTTAGGACCTAATTGCAGTTGTGCATATTTATTAAAACGTCGGTTTTAATAACTTAACTATACCTTGTGATAAAGTAATTATTCAGTCAAACGCAACATATATATAATTATTAATACACAGTTGGCAACATGTTTCGTTTCTAGTGAACCATCTTCAGGCCAGTTTTTAACGTACGGACATGCTGCATTCAGTGGGTGCGCATATAATGTGCGCACTCACTGACTGCACCACGTCCGTATACTAAGAAATGGTCTGAAGATGGTTCACTAGAACCGAAACATGTTGCCAACTGTGTATTAATTGACTATAGGTGTGTTGTGTTTGAGTGAACAAATTACTTTATCATATTGTATAACACAACGGGATGGCTCCTATAAAAAGTTAACTATACCTCCATGGAGCATAATTCCTCTCTAGTAGCTCAGACAGCCAAGAAATTCCCCTCCTTATATGAAACCCTACAGGTCATCAGTTTTCAATACCACCCGCCAACGACAAGTTTCCTAAGACACATAACTCACATCCTCACTCCAAATTCCTATTTCTTTAAAATCCTTATTAGTATTATACTCCAATCTAGTCTAATGTTTCTCAGTTAGTCACTTCCTTTCAGGTTTCCAGATTAGATTTTTAGTGCATTCGTTACGTCACCTACATGTTACGCCCATTTCATTTTTTATTTTGTCTCCGTAATAATATTTAGAGAGTTTCACGTTAGATTGGCCTACTGTTTTTTTTTAATTTCCTCCGTCTTAGATCAAATTATTTTCTTCAGAATCGTAATCTTATTCTCCAACGCTCACTATCTAGTGCAAATATAAACACAAATCGCTTCGAATTCAAGGGCATTCTAATTTTTAAAAGCGGTAAATTTAGTAAATTAGCCTTTCTGTTACTTCTCCCAGACACGTACCAAAAAAAACCATCAGCAAATAGGCCTATTCTGACTGTGATCTTAACTGAATGGTAGAATGGTGACTGGGTTGGCCTGATTTTTCCCTGACGCTTCTCAATTTCGTTCTCTTGGAAATGTAGGAATACAGCTATCGCCGTCCTATAGTGAGGCTTACAAGCTGTAACAAATACAAGCACTTCCCAAAATACGAAAGCTCATTAGATTAATAAATCTGTAATCATTGTCATAATTCTTCACTTCATTTCAATGTAAGCCCTACAAAAATATTTCTTGTGAAAGTATTAGGATAAAAATTAATTTCATGTGGCAATTCCTGCAGGCAGAGTCTCGGTATAAGATATATGCTTTTCGTTTTGAGTAAAACAAAAGGCCCCACAAAACATATTCCACCCTTATAATAGCCAGATCCTTAAATGATAATGTACAGTCTTCCATTCTCGTTTCTCATTATAGCAGGAGCCAGCCACTATAGAATACAAGGCCAAACAAAACACTTCAATACTGACACGAGCTGTTTCTCTTTTAAGTCTTGGAAAGTTCTTCGTCTTTAACTGTAAGAGAGGTACTGGGAAAGAACATGGAGGCGCAAAACACACCGTAGTAAGCTGCAAGAAGGGTCGAACTGAAGCTTTAAATTTCACCAAATGACTTACTTTTAATGCAATAAGAAGACGTCCGACTGCTTCGGCGCCGTCAGCCTCCCTAATCTTCTCACTTCCCCCGCAGTTCGTTTATCAAACAGCCCAGTCACTGTAATGAGACAGTGTCGTGCACTGCAATGAAAGAAAGTAGAAGGCAAATCAATAAAACAGTTCAATAACGTCTCCAGCATGACCACATTAACTCTTAAGTCAAATGTTAGACTTACGTAGTTTCTGGGAGTTACAAGCTGTATAATTAATTAGCCTACATATTGTAATACTAATTGGTACGTCAGCACAGCTGTTTTTATTACACAAGGTAATGTGTAGGCTGCATGTTTCGACAAATAAATAGTCATCTTCAGGCCTATTCTTTACAGGTTAAGTCACAGGATCCTGTGCACACATTGGGATCTCAGTGTGTTTACACCAGTGAAATATTTAAGCCATATCATTTGCCTAGGAGAGTGAAACTTGCAAAGTGTATATCTAATTGGTTAAAATACATTTTAAAAATCTAAAAAATAGTGTATTGGCGTTTACCATTTAAAATATGTAGGTCCCGTTACCATCTAATTATTCCAGGGTTGTGAAGTTATACTTGCAGTGAAGCCTCACAACCCTGGAATAATCAGATGGTAACGGGACCTAAACTCAACAAAAACAAACTCCGTGGCCTTAGTCCGCACGCGAGTAACGGGACCTACATTTTTTAAATGGTAAACGCCAATACACTATTTTTTAGATTTTTAATGTATTTTAACCAATTAGTTACATACTTTGCAAGTTTCACTCTCCTAGGCAAATTATATGGCTTAAATATTTCACTGGTGTAAACACACTGAGATCCCAATGTGTGCACAGGATCCTGTGACTTAACCTGTAAAGAACAGGCCTGAAGATGACTATTTATTAGTCGAAACGTGCAGCCTACATATTACCTTGTGTAATAAAAACAGCTGTGCTGACGTAAAAATACGTATTCAAGCACTTCGTGATGTCTTCATTCTAATTAGCCTATACCTGACACACTGTTAAGTCCTAGTATGAGTCCCAGAATCAGTTCCACCATAGACGTTACTGATGACAAACAGGAAAAAAGTTTACATGTGGGCTACTTGTAGTCCTGTCGAACTCAGAGTTTACAGCGCGACGCATGTCATTTGACCTATTGGCCTTGACACAAGCTACACATGCCGATCCCAGTGGCCGCGCGGTCTGCGGCCGCTCGCTTGCTGGGATTGTGGGTTCGAATCCCGCCGGGGGCATGGATGTCTGTAACTTGTGAGTGTTGTGTTTCGTCACGTCGAGGTCTCTGCGTCGACCCTACCGAGTGTGGTGTGTCTGAGTGTGATCGCGAAGCATCGATAAGGGAAGGCCAAGGCCCGACAACGGGCCGAAGCAACACACACACACAAACAAACAAAGCTACGTGTATCGCAGAGGCAGTACACGATACAGAATTACTTTTTCTCTCACATCTAATCAACTTCAGATATCATAAGCCTATTGCACAGTCGTCTGTAAATTAGGCTATGTTGCTAGATTACCTGAAGATGGAAACAGGCATATTTCCGAAACGTTTCAGTCTTTATTGAATAATCCAGGGTAATCCTAAATAAATTAATGTAGGTAATTGGTTCTGAAATTTTTGGTACTCGGAACGCACATGGTATGGGGGGGTTTTTTTTCGCGGTGAACCACAACGAAAATAGAAAACTAAAGTTTTTAATAAAAGTAGGGCTATTTTTGAACAGTGTCGTTTATTGCACAAAACTACAGTAAAGCAGACACGAACTTTTGACGCAAATATGAATGTGAAGGCTTAAGTAAATGTAGTGATTTCCAAATTTAATACATGTTAAGGCGGTACAATTGCCATCATTTCAGACAAAGTATGCTTTAATATGTAAAATACAAGAACAAGATAAAGTGTACGTACTGACACGTTCTGTACACCTTGTTGCATACGAGTATGTCACATTTTTTAATGCGCAAATGTTTCATACTGTAGTTACAAAAAAATTAGAAAACTCCTCACACTTGATCAAAAAATGTACCTGCGTAGGTACATTTCCGATCACTTGGTGGTACAACTCTGATCAGTGGCATCTACCTCTTGCCTTTCGCTCCTACGCATATCTCATGGTACCAGATATTATACTTCTGGTAGCCCACCCAGGCACATTGTTTTCATAGATTTGGCACTATAATGGTTGAAAAGCAGAAACTTCACTCGCCACCCTTTGCTGGTGATTGTTTTGTAACAATGATTCTGTCTTCTGCTCTAGTTCTGTACCTATGAAACTAACCGTTGGTTGTTCGTTTTGTTGTTGTTTTTGTTGGGAAAAGGCATTTTTTTTATATCGGGTTTCTTCCAGGTTTTAATCCGAGGTAAGTTGGACCGAAGATTTTGTTTTTCGTTTTCTTGATGAAGTCTTCTTTTCAGGTGTTGGTATGTTGTTCTTCACTGCTTGTTGCTGAATTGTTTGTTGTGTTTGAAGTTGACTCTGTGGCGTCAGCAGTGTTTCCATTTTGACTAAAGATTACTAAGGGCAATGCCATTGATGAGCCTAATGGTGCCCCCTCATATTAGCAAAGACAGTCATTGAAACCGCAGTCCCTCTCTTAACTCTGTGGGCCTGCGATATGTAGAACTATAGGCCTACATATTTCACATCACTGCCATGTGTGTTAAACGCTAGGTGATTACTCCACTCCTTGACTTCACGGTTCTAAAGACAAGACTATTTAGCCAACAGTAAAACTTGACGCAGCTGCTTGTTATGTAACGTTCTTCAACTCCGTCATTCCTCCTTCGTGATGCGAAATATTGCCTTTAGCGCTCTGTTCTCAGATACGTCCAAAATAGTTGTTTTGAAAATGTTTATTCCGTGCATTTTAATCTAGCTTATATTAGCCAGCTTAGCATTAGCCATTCCTCTGCAGACTGAACTTAGCTGAGGCAAGCTATATGTATAAACATACACACATACACAAACACGCACACACATTATGAATGTAATTCTGTATATTTTAGTTGGTTTTTAGAGTTCCTGGTATATCGGATCCCTGAAGAGGGGTGCTATAGCACCGAAGCATGTTAGAGGATTAATATATTATAAGACTGTGTATGTTGCATGTGCATTTGTAGGTTTAATGAAAAATATAAACGTCCAATACATCTGACCCTACTGCAGAGTGAAGTGCTACACTTTCGCTATAACTTACGCGGAATTCCGATCTTTCTAAGGTTTTGCGCATTTTTTGAGCTTTATGAAACTGGCAGTACGTATCTAACTGTGCTGGTATGATGCTAACTGCTTGTCGAACTACATATGTTATTGGCATCTCGTCCTACTTAGAGTCTGTGTTTCAGAGCTGCACATCTTACTTGTGGGAAGGTAAGTAGGCCTCCTTCTGTTTAGCTACTTGGTGTTGTACAGATCGGTTAGTAGTAAATCTGTGTATATTCTATTTAGCTATTTGCCCTAGTATAAAAATGCCTAATGTTTATTTGCTGACTGAGGATATTAGTGTCAGGTTAGAGTTTCATGCTCATGTTTTCGAATATCACATGGCTGGACTCTAAGACACTTATTACCTAATCTTGAAACAGTTTATTATTAATTTATTTCCTAGTTCTACGTCAAGTACAATTGTGATCAGCAGAGTAAGATACAACTCCGATCGGAAGAAAACTGCTTTACAAACACCATATCGTAGCTAGTAACTTTCATCAAATTACAGAATTCAGAGAGTTACAAAGGCTATCGGTTGCACTTGCAGGTAGAAGTCATTCAATAGGATTCCTCCAAGCCAAATCCACCTTTGTAAAGTTGCTAGTATTTTGCGGGAGGTCAAAGACTACTAAAGTACTACGCATAATATTAACCGCAACTTATATTATATACCGTTTAATGAATAGGACCTCATTGCCAAAACAGACAGTTGATATGATCTTCCAATTTGAACAAATTAGAACAAATCCAACATTTCGCAACTGGATATTGTAGAGTCCCAATCCTTTCGCCTGTGCCGTTTGGTATCATGGCTAGTATACAGAAGATGGTGCGAAACTATTGACATATCATTAGTCAGTTATATGTCAGGAAAAGTTAAAAGTATACACCAGATAATGAGGCACTAACACAAGTTTTATGCGCCTATGCATGTCCCTTGAGCCTAATAAATTTGCAAACATTCATTATTAGGGAACAAACACTAAACACTTACTGAAAGCAGTGACATTGCTAGGACTACAAAACTAACAATCTCATGTCCTTCTTCATTTTATCTGTTCAAATTCAAACACGACAAAATTCAGCTTCAATCAATACCTCAGCAGGAAGTGGGTCACATGTGAAGGACATCTGAGCAACGACTGAAGAGGACATTTAGTCAGGGAAATGAAAGGCACAATGTTCGACCCACCTTGCTGCGGAACAAAATCTGGAGAAAACCCGAAGGATAATGTTTTACAAAGAAAAAAAAAATTGATGAAAGTAAGCTCCCACGTACAAGAGCAGAGGAAAGTTTCGGTGTTACCAAGAAATAGTCAGCAAAGGTTTCGCCGGAGTATGGAAGCAGGTAGCTTCCGAAACGCGTGTTTGTTTTGAATATTGTTGGCAATGGAAAACGTCATTATGTGTGCTGATAATATTAGTCAAAGGAAGAAAAGTTTGATTTTTGCTATTTTTGTGTTATAGTCTTCGGTATAGTTCGCGTGCGGACTAAGGCCACGGAGTTTAGTTTAGTTTTTTAGTGCTGCTTTCAAAAAATGGTTGGATGTTTCGCCAGAAATGTGATGTCTTGTACCACGAAAAATGAGTTTGTGTGAATGGAGAAAAACACTTCATTTGTGACAGATATCAGTGATCAGAAATGTACTAGTCAGTGATCATAATGTTACCCACTAAGCTACACTTTCCATCAATTTTAGTGATTTTTTCTTAAACCTGTAATAAGTAATAATACTATCAAATATTTTCAGTTAATATTAATTTCACATACTCATCAAAGTATAAAAAATATATCGGCACTAATACATATCCTTGCTAGTGCATTTTATCCATTAAAACACGTCCTGTCTGAAATAATAAATAATTAATCCTATTCTGTCTGTCCCTGAAGGCGAGATACCAATCTTAAAATAGTCATCAACTGTTTGCTTATGATAACAATGACCACTTCGAGACCTACTCGCTTATAATCCGCCCTAACTTATGTAGATTGTTTAAATGGGTTATATTTTAGTGCGATTCAAATAGTGTTTTCAAATTAAAAGTAAAATCGGGCAAAATTAGTTGACTCAAAGAGATCCTCCGTATAGATCTTGAAGAAACCCGGGAATTTCTTGATATCTTGTCACCTTATTTTCGAACTCTGTTAGTTACCTCAAAACATGCTTCACTCTTCTCCCTTATCTGTATTACCTGTCATTATGAACAGATTTCTTATCACACTTGTGAACTTCGATTTAAATTGCCTTATTTTAATTAAGTTTTGTCCACTTTAAATATATAATCGTAACTTCTATACAAAACGGTGATATTCTGCAACAGGTAGTGGAAATATTCGCTATTGTATCACGTATCATCCCCCATTGTCTGTTCAGATCCCTACCAACTGCTGAATGCTGCGAGTAGCCGATTGGTCGCCCAGGGTTCTGGTCAGATCCAATTGTGGCAGTTCCTACTGGAACTGCTCAGCGATTCGTCGAATGCCAGTTGCATCACTTGGGAAGGAACCAATGGAGAATTTAAATTGACAGATCCAGACGAGGTGGCGCGGAGATGGGGGGAGCGAAAGTCAAAGCCTAATATGAATTACGACAAGCTCAGCAGAGCGCTCAGGTAAGAAAATATAACGTCATGCAGTTCAGTTATTTATAGTTTATTTAGTGACAATTCCAGTAGTGTCGGGTGATAATACGCCTAGTGATGAGATGCGGAAAGAAAACTGCCGTGGCATAATTTGATTCAGGCCTTGCTTGGAAAGGCTGAGGAATACTACGAAAATATTTGCATAGCCGGTCTACAATCCAGATTTGATCTCGGTATCCCTCAAAAGGAGGAAGGACCGAGACATTGAATAAGACGCGGAGTGTAGCTGTCGGGTGCCAAGTTAAATTAACTTGAGCATTAACTTAGTTAATGTTCTTTATACCTAGTTCCTTTTTGCGTTTTGTTTTCCGCCAATATTCATAAGTGAATTAGGAAACTGACGCACGCACCAAAGAAAATATAGTTTAAGTAAATTATTTATTTTGATACCAATCACTTATGGAAAATTTTTATTTTCATGGATTAAAAAATGGACTAATGTCCGAATTTTTCGGTATTGTGAGTAAGACAACATCCATTTTAATCGATTTATTTTTTTGGCCAAAATACAGCCGTTCATTAGGCTGGCCCATCAGTAACTTAATATGGGCCTATAGCCTAAAATTATTATTATTCGTAGTAGTAGTAGTAGTATTGGTGGTAGTGGTAGTAGTAGTGCTGGTAGTAGTAGTAGTAGTAGTAGTGATGGTAGTAGTAATAGTAGTAGTAGTAGCAGGGCCTATCGCTGCTGCTGCTGCTATTATTGTCATTTTATTTCGCTTTTGTGTCATTTATTTACTGATGTTTCGAGTATAGGGATTAGCCGATAGGCCTACAGAGGGGTGAAAGTGATTTTAACAGGGCAAAACCGACTGGGCCTACTCGCCCACGCTCTTCAGATCTTCCTCACCTGACTCACACCACCTCAACTTCAGTATTCCTACACTTCGAGTGCCTTCTGGTTTAAGACGGCTAAGCTTCATGCTATGACCCAGTTATTGCATTCTAAAGAGGTGTCCCAGCCACCGCAATCTTCCTATTTTTATCACTTGGACTGTGTACAGTTCATCATAGAACGTATAAAGCTCATTGTTGTATCTTTGTCTCCATATACCATTATCGTTAGCAGGACCGTATACCATTCTTAATATTCTTCGTTCAAAGATTCAGTGCATAATTCCACCCGTCTTTGAAACGGACCAACATTCCCTTCCATATGTAAGTATCGGTCTTGTAACGGTTTTGTGTAACACACATTTAGTCGGATGTTTCAAACTGCGTGAGTTTCAGCGTTTAAAGCTTCATAACCTTCAGGTGAGAAGACATTACCTTAATGTCCTCTATTAACATATTTATACTGTTTAAATAACTGCTCTTCGGCCGTATGTGTAGAATCAGCAAACTCAGTCTGTAGACAAGTAAGACATATTTATAAAACCAATTACTCTTGCTCAATCTTATCTGTGTGTGTGTGTTTTTTTTTTTCGTACTGGTGTATTTGTGAATCTAACTATTCGTCATGGCCTTTTAATTCGGTCTGGACTATTACGCCTGCACTGAATAAGTTTAATTATTATTATTATTATCATCATCATCATCACCACCACCACCATCATTGTTATCACCTTTATGCAGGGTATTTACAATTATATACCTGAAACAAACCATGTTTCTAGGGTATATAGTGTTGCAGCTCTTCTGTGTTTACAATTTGTCCTACATGTAATGTTGCACAAATTGTAAATACAGAAAAATATTATTATTATTATTATTATTATTAACGTAGTCTGCTTTAAATTTCCCGAGCTGTACTTCAGATGTTTGTTACTGCTGACTTTTAAAAATACGAGGGCTGGATTTCATCTGTATTACATTTAGGCTTAAACATTCAGTTCCTACCGCGCAGTAAACACAATTTGTCTCGGTTATAAATTTCTGTGTATGGAAATAATCTCAGTTTGTTGCCGGAATCATACGAAACACATAAATGCAGTCTGAGCGCAGAATGCTGGGTTTTTTAATATGAAACGTGGTAGTACACATACTTCAGAATTACGCATTCCAGTAGAATTTTATTAGGCCTCTAGCTGAACAATCTTGATTAAAGCGTAAAGGAGGGAGAGATAACAGACGGTGCCATAGGAGTACTGTGAAGATCAGAGATAAAGGAAACTGGCCGTATGCTTAATAAATTTACCGCACATCTACAGACCCCCACGAAACAAATGTGAGCTGCAGTAAGGCAGAATCTGCTTATCAAAGTACTGACTTAAATACATGGTCGATAGTTAAAAACTCGCCAACAGACTGCAATTTTTTCTTCAGTCCTAAACATAACTCTAATTCAGGATATTAAAAGCTGTCGTCTGGAGTCGGATAGGCCTAACATTGTTCCTGGAACCAATCACTACGTTTTGAATGTGTATAAGGGGAGTGGAGGTAAAGTTCCATTTACGAGCTCAATGGACCAACAGTAAAAGCTGTCTTGTTACTTGCCAAGCTGACACAGAGGGGAGGTAAAGGTACAGCTTTACCCATACTGTCGGCGCTAGAGGGGGTGGGTTGTCAGGGCCACTACCTGACCGCTTCAGCCCCGGGAAACAAACCAGGTACCCAATGTACAGAAGGCTATTTGGGCCTAAGGGCCAGTCTGGACGCGTCCGGAAAATATGGCCTGCAACGGGGCTCGAACCCTCAACAGTTCAGTCCGTAGCTGGTCGCTATCCCGGCCCATTATTGGCGAAGAGCTTATTAAGGTCTTATGTGTTTGCTTGTTTCCTTTCAGTTCGCGGAGTACAATATAGGCCATTACTTTTTATGTGTAGTTCAAGTAGGCCTATGTGATATGCAGCACAGTTTACTCTGTTTCGTTTCTCTTCTATTTATTCGTACTGTAGGTAGACCTACAACGCAATTTGAAACAGCGTACCTTTCCTCGAATAATAAACATTCATTTTTCACTGAACCGCAATGGGAAATACTGAAAACTGCTTGGTTTGAGAACATGCGATAAATTGGCGGTAAAACAGTGAAAGGCATAGTGAAATATGACCAGCCCAACCCTGAGTTTGGGATTCCCAGCATGTCGCACTAAACGTGACGCATTGCCACAAGTTATTTGCAGTCTATACTGAGAGATAATCATTACCATACATTAATAAAACGTAGTAGGAATATTTGTTACTAGATTTAGAAGCATGGGAATTACCGATGAAGCACACTGCCAGCTACTTCACCCAACTGAAAAAGAACAAAATGCCATGTCCTTAAGTTGGAATTCCATCGTCAGTCGTGTGTTCACGCAGGTTGTTTTATTAAGACCACAGACGACAAGGACTTTGTAATTCTCCTTTATCTGTTTATAAAATCTTCATTGTGTGTGTGCTTTAGGGCATAATAGGCCTCTACGAAATGAAGAATCGCACAAATAGGCTCAACATCATTTAACATTAAGAATCTTTCCAATTTACCCACCGAAGTCTATTATCTTCGCTTAATTTTCAGAATGAGCCGCACCGATATCCTATGCAGAACTAAGGGATTTGTCTTTGTTACGGATATGTAATGTTTTCTATGGGATAGAAACTGAAGTTTTTAACATTATTACGTGAATATAAACCTTCAAGCGGTTAACTAACCTCATAAACGTTCTGATCTGTAAGCAAAGAGTTGATATAGAACTGACTCGTGCAGCTGAAACGTGAAAATTTTTACATAATTAACATCGCACAAAACGTGTGTTCGCAGGTACTACTACGACAAAAATATAATGACCAAAGTCCACGGAAAACGGTACGCCTACAAGTTTGATTTCCACGGGCTGATGGCTGCCTGTCAGGCCCAAGCACAGGGTAACAGTGGGGGTGACCCTACAATGACCTACACCAAGTATCATCACCATCAGAGCGAGCTGGGAGCGGCACTATACCCCGCCCATCACCACTCTCCGGGGAAATTATCATCTATATTGCCACCGCCACCACCTGGAGTCGTACCACCCGCTTCGCCGTTCCCTGCACCACCTTACTGCTGGACGTCGGCGGCGGCAAACGCAGCGTCAGCCGCCAGCCTCTCGTCCATTTACTCTGTGGCTGCAAACACCATGCATCATCCGCCTGGAGTCGCGAGGTACCCCTACCCCAACTCCACACCGAACTGAAACGGGGTGGACGATTTATTCCTCAGTTACCTAGGTATAAACAAGAACTGATACGCCTGAACCCAGGCCTTACTCACGGTTTCTTTGTTAGTACAGTAGGCCAGAAACATTGGAAAAACAGCGAAGAGCGTTCATCGCTACCTAAGAATTACCTCTTTTGTGACTTGCATTTAGGTCACTGTACGGCGTTCCGTTGTGGCACAGGGAAAAGCGGGGCTACAGCGAACGCATTTTACTTTTTTTAAATTCTTTTTCAATATCCACAATTCACGGATTCAAGTCCACCTATAATTTCGTTATGATTATGATGTTTCGCTGTGTATTTTGAAACGGTGGAAATCTGGATGTACTGTGCTTTTAGGGACTTTCCTCACTGTTCAGTCCCGATTATTTGGATATCCAGTGACAGTGTTCACAGCCCGTAACATAATATCTAGTGGTGTGTTGCCTTTCTGATTCTTAACGTATGTTCGCAACTTCAAGCTACGATGTAAACATAAGGAACCGTCACCACAAGGTGCCTTGAGTTTTTAGAGCGAGAGGCTGCTCCTTTTACGTTACTCTGTCTCTCCTTTAATTATAGCTCTTTTTTTAAAAAAAAACTCTAAATATCTTTACATTTAATTACAGTGACTGTAAAAAAATAAAGAAAACCTTAAAATTGTAGCAGCCGTAGGTCATTTGCAACGCCCGTCGTAAAGTGCCGTAGTTGGTCCGCTTGCCACCCCTAAACAACGTATCATATCGCACACGTCACAAATTGGCCTTTACGTTAAAAGTAGCACCGCAGCACACACATATCACATGCACAACCATCATCGCCTACAACACGAATTCCCGGATAAATAAATTATCCCACTGGAAGAGAGAAGTTTACTTGTAAGTGCCAACAGTTAAATTTTCTTACTGCAAGGCGAACGCGTGATTTGGCAGCTTCATAATGAATTCACACAACGGCAGTCAGGCAGTCGCACATTCTGACGGACAGACAAGCCACGGACTAGGAAGAGTGCGAAATTTAAAACGACTTCAACATACCCCGGTTATAACTAGCCTCTCCTTCCCTATAGGGCATGCGAACATTTTAAACTTAGCAAAGAAGTTCGATCTGCAATGAAGGCAAGGGTAAATTCTATTAATGCTATAGTTCAGAGCAACAAAAAAAAAGTACAGTCGAACTCGTTTATAACGTCATCGAAGGGACTGAATAAATTGTGTCGTTATAAACGAGTGTCGTTCTAAGTGAGGTGTGTGGTAAAAGTGATGGAAAATTATTTCAAGACAAAATACTGGCCTACAGGCATATTACTTAATGTTAACGTATGATCTATTTCAAATTTAAATCTAAATTAAAATGTAGAAATAATAAAAATTACTCTTCTATAATAGTAAATTTCCATACAGCTGTACGCTAAACAATACACAAACTTGAACTTACAATTCCGGAAGAACAAAAGTTATCATCAGAAGAGGACCTCTCACTGGTACTGTATATTGCCACTTCTGTCTTAACTGAAACCACCTAAGCAGCGCCTCATTGACGTCACTTCTTTCAGGCTTCCGAAATAGCGTTACTGTCGATCCGTTCTGTTCAAACGCACTAATAATTTGGATTTTGATTTTACAAATAATTTCGATCGTCAAATTTACGAGACCAACTTTCCGACATACATCAGCCTTCTTTTTTCCATTTTCTAGTTGTCGTATCACTAACTTTTCCTTCGACGCTCAGAACCTTCCTTTTGTTCGTGACTGAAGCCATGCTATTATGTTGCCAGTCTCCTGTTAACTTCGGGTGTCGAAACGTAGAGAGCAACTTTATGCACAAAGTCGTACAAACCGAGGTCGTTATAACCGATTTCAATTGTACTTCGCAACGTCAATGTAAACAATCCTTTATCACTAGGCTCAGAACCATTAATATTTACCCAACCTTGCTCGTCTTGCAGCAGCCTTTACGCACACGAAATGTCAAGTTGATGACTGGGAAAGGGTGTAATTTAGAAGGCACGGTGTGCTTATCCGAAACGAGTGAGTACACTGCTGCTGAAAGGTACGAGTATTTCCCCCTATCATATGCTGTGTGAGTGTCTTCAATACTCCAATTCTACAGGGGACAAAACATGCCGGAATAGCTTCTAAGATATATATTTCACAAAACGAGGGAATGTTAAAAGCTTCTCTTGGGCACACAAACCGCTCCATTCCGTGAAACTACATGGCTCTCCAATTACATGCACATTCTCATATTGTTGTCGTAAAACGTATTGATCATTCCTTGCTAAGTTCTCTGACCACTCATATTATCAGAGTGCCGGATTAATCAGAGAATAGATGTGGGTGTCTACCGCACTAAATATCTTTCACTTACTGCTACAAAAAGAATATTCAAATAAGCGTAATTTCGCGCCTTCCCTCCTCTACCATACCCATCCCCTACCACCAGCAAGACTTAACTCCTCATCGCTGGACGGCGCGTTCACTATTAAAAACAACAGAGGCAATGTACATGTCATAACGTAACAACGAGGCGTCTTCGCGTAACCATTGCTGCCGTCGAAAAGCAATAAGTAATTACATATTCTGAGTATGTGTCTGTAGCCTTAGTTATACAGCATGCAGAGCGCATGCGCCCTATTATATTGTCTTCTGCGGCCTGTCCGGGTGTACCACATGTTTCCACGTTATATCACAAACGGCTTGATTGTGTGTGTGTGTGTGGGGGGGGGGGAATACATATAGAACATTTAAATGTGTGTTTTGATCTTCTCTGCAATTTTTGTCTCAAACATTTCTCATTCTAAGAAGAATTCAGCGAGATATTAGAGAAAATGTGCCTAATATCGTCCCCTTTTTTTAAATCTCAAGTATCCAAGCGAAGGTTAAGCAGAAAAAGATGAGAATTGTGTGGGTGTAATTTGAGGTTGAAGTACTCAAGCCCCCAGGTCATATTTTCCTGCAGTCCTTACGGAAGGGTAATTTTTTAAGCAAAAAAATAAATAAATAAGTCAGTTGGCGATATTAGGAACACTGTGTGCCTATTATCGTCCCCACCCAATAATTACTTTAAAACGCTTAAATATAGGACAATACACTGAAATAAAATCATAGTAAGCTTTGAAATAGAAATTTGAACCTAAATAAGCCAAAGTGAAATCAAAATCTATTATTTTAACATTGGGTTCTGAAATTATTGTATTAAAATGTCTGAGTAAAAAAAAGGAATTAATTACTCTTTCCATGGAAAAGAACTTTACAGAAAGACTGCTACAAATATATTCTGCCAAACATTGTACTTAAGATAAACAGGCAAAGCATTTATTCAATGTTGCAGAAAAAGCAAAGAAACGTTTTCCGTTCGTCTGTACCTGACCGCTCTTCATGGCACCACTCATAGCATTTAGTGTATTTGATCCACTTTTCGTCGCGTCTGTGTCTATAATACAGGCCTGAACAGTAAACGCATGCAGCGTCATTATCTGAATTTTCTTCATCAGCTTCTGGAGACTGGGCTCCTCACAATCTTCGAGGTCTGAGGATGATGACTCAGATGCGCTCTTCTTTCTCTCACCTCGTGTTTATCATCATTGAACTGAAACATACGCATCACAAAGACCGGAGTCTTTCTTCTATTGCAAATCGTATTTTGGAAAGTTTCCTTTGATCTCTAGTCTCTTTCCTCTTGAGGTCTTCTTGCAGTTTGTTTTTGTAATGCGAGCCGTCAAAATAGCAGCAGATCCTTTGTGGGAATACTGCATGTTTTGTTGACTGTTCTTGTTTCCTGCCAACGATATCTCGAACAGGACCAATGTTTGAGGGCAGAACAACAGCAAGGGCGTTTTGTGAAGCAGGCGGAGTGACTGTTGGTTGTGGATTTGTGCCGCTAGTGGTAGACGGTTGTTCTGAAATGTTGGTGCGTGGCACAGGGCTTTCAAGCAAACACTTCGTGATGGTGTGCTGAGATTCTTCCAGGAAGTCTAGTTCATCAAATATATGACAGTTACAGGGCAACAAGCCTGTTTTCCGTATCTCGTCTGCAGCAATGGCTGTTGTGGCCGATTTCAGATAAGCTTTCGCAACCAGTCCAGCAGTTTGATAGTGTGTAACAACTCTGTTCGGATGGCTTTTCATCCAAATTTCTATCTCTTATGCGTAGTGTGTCTTCAGAGGCCGCATGAAGGAAACGTCCATAAGTTACAGTTTATGAGTGCTATGCGGGGGAAGGACAACAGTGTGCACCCTGTTTTGCCGAACACATTCTATCACCTCGATATTCCTCGAATGAGAATAGGGATCAACCAGTGTCAGGGTAGCGGGATCTTTTTTAGATGGCTTAACAAAACGGACAAAATGTTTGAACCATTGCGTAAAGCTCTTTTTCTGGATCTACCCAGCCTTGTGACAAGCTGTTATTTAACCTGGTACAGAGCCATTCAGGAGTTTAGCCTTCATGTTTTCCCTGGGAAACACCAGAAGAGGAAGAACATGCGTGCCCGTGGCGTTCATGTAGGTCACGAGTGAACCTCTCTCTACTGAAGACAAAGAAGGGACCCTCGCTTACCCTTAAGGGAGATAACATTGCATACTTTATGCTGAGCGACAGTCAGACGCGTTTCAACACAGTGAAATAAACGATGGGGAGAGGAGTTAATCAGCCGAAGCAATGGCTCAAATATGTCGGAAACTTGCGACGTTTTCTTTCGCAGGTCCCTTTACTCTTTCTGCCGAAGTAGCTTGGGGCTTGCGCAGCCGCAGTCGAGGATGGCGGCACATACACTTACACTACCACTTCCAACTTTATCTTCACTGTTGTACTGAGAATGGATGGACAAGGCCATTTTTATGGCAAGTTCAAAGGCCCTTCCTTTAGTACTCTTTGTTGTTAGCTCCAACAAAGACCTCTCCACCATCATACAGTAACTGACAAGTTCTTCTTCGATATTATAGAGCAACGTTAATTACTAACAAAGTAGGGTATTGGTCAGTTTCTCAAAATGTGTTTCCTTGCTGTTCATTTTATTTGTGAGTGTCGATTTCGGTCCTTCATACACCTTCAATGATTTTTTTCAATCCCATTTCCTCACTCCTAACAGCCTTTATGGCATTCGCCATTTTCATTTTTTCCCACATTTTACACTTTCTTCAGTCCATCTACAACGCAGAATTCAGTCACTATGAAATCGACGTGAAAAAGTGCTGCGCCTAATATCGTCCCCGGACTATATTACAAACACCAGTACAAAAAGTGTGGCAGCCTGTCAACTGTTAATAGTGACTAGCAGTTAAATTGCTTATAATACCATCTAAATTACGTATTATTTTGGATGCATGTGTCACATAAACTTATTCTGAAAGCATACCTTGCCTGTTGCAATGAGGGTACGAAGAAGAGTCTTGAAAATGTTTTGATATTACAAAACAAAACAGAGGCAAAGACAAGCCACTTTCCACCACAACGCCAACCCAGCTGAAATATATATATGGTTTCATGTCCAACCGTCACAGTTTTCTAGTCAACAGCGTCAATATCGCAGGAGACGGATTTAGTAAGGGGGGCCATAATTAGGCACATTTCCCATATCATAAATATATATAGGTCTTCATGTAAACTACCAGTTACTCTTGTCGGATTTTAATCAATCTGGGATTTGCTCTACAAATTTTAGAAAAATAAACAAATATCAAAATTCATGAAAATCCGTCCCGTGGGAGCCGAGTTGTTCCACGCCACGAACGGATAGACGGACAGACACGTTGAAGCTAACAATCGATATTCGCAATTTTGCCAACGCGCGTACAACACAGCCCTTAAGTATAAAGTTGTTACTGTGATAAACGGAAATTTGTAATAAAATCAAAAGTATAGGGCTGGCAAAGATAACAGATTGACTTGCAGCTGAAAATTCGTTAATACAAAACTGTGTGTGGAAAGAATAAGGAGAATCTCGAAAAACCTCGGCCTGGGCTGCCTGTCTCCTGACCGAGATTTCAACCCGTGGAACCTACATACGAAGCAGAAGTGCTATATCTCCCATCGCGATGTTCGACGTCATTAAAAAAGGCAGGCTTATATTATACGGCGCCAATAGGAGTACCTAAAATTATTAAATGAAACGAACTGTACACCTTCCCCCAAAAATCCTCTTCATTAACAAACTGATCCTCGCATTTTTGAATATGTAAGACCTAAGCATACTTTTAGCTGAAGCAAGAATTTAGCCTTTCAATCCCCACGAACCACAAGCGCTATAATTTTGCCTGTTATCTTATCGGCACGAAAGTTTGTCTCTCACATTAAAGTAGAATATCGGCTGAGGATATTCGAGAACAATTCGGATCCGAGAGCGAGGAAGTGACAAGAGGATTGAAAAAACTGTACATTGAGGAGTTTCGCGATTTTAACTCACCATTATCAAATCAAGGATAAGACGGGTGGGTCAGGTGGCACTCATGAGAGGGAACAGAAATATATACAGAGTTTTTTGTTGGGGAACCTGATGGCAAAAGACTGCTTGGAAGACCTAGGCGAAGAAGAGGATAATATTAAAACGGATATTAAAGAAATAGGAGGGAAGAACGTGGATTGGATCCTCCTGTTTCAGAGTAGGGACAAAAGGCGGGCGGTTGTGAAGATGGTAGTGAACTTCTGGGCTCAGTAAAATGTCAAGAATTTCTTAACCAGCTAATAATCTTTTGGCTTCTCAAGAAGAACCTTCCTTCGTCAAGTTAGTTGTTTAGTTTTAACCAGACATATACATACTGCAGAAATTCTCAAGCTTTATCACTGTATAAACCCAAGCATTAAAAGCAGGATGATGTGAACCCTCATCCAAAAATATATTGTACACTAATGATTTCTTCATTATATGTCCACTACAATTCCAGATGCCAATATGACCTGGCCCATCTACAACAGTTCAGCCTTTACATGCATTTTGTAAATAATTTCCATCTAAAAACAAAGAAAGTATGCCTATAATTCTCAATGAAACACCGGACAAATAACTTTTTTTTTTAAACTGAATTAAGTGGAGCAGCAACATCCATGTACTTGTTTGGTGTGTGGATGTATGAATTTATCATAAAATATTAGTATTTGCATTATGCCTACCACCCTTCAAAAAATAAATCTCTTAAAACATTCCACAACCCACAGGATGCTTGCCATCTACAACATAAGAATCTGTGGCATTCTAAGTTACATTTTAATAAGCTTATGTTATCTCAGAAAAATAAACTAGAAGTATCATACTTGCTTGTAGTCCACAACAAGTCACCATCGTAACTGGCAGCAAGTCCTGGCCTACATGAGTTAGGAGCAATGAAAAGCAGAAAAGAATAGCTGTTAACTTAAGAACAAAACATAACCCTTTGACTGTGGTAAGTTACTGAACTACAAATCCTTCAAATTGCATGAACTAGTCATAGACTTAATAAGCCTACAAATCTCTTCCTTAATATATAAATACGAATAGCAACGAAACAATTACAAGAACTAATTAATAATAAATTAAACATTCACTTATCTGTTAATCAATTTCATTTCCATCAAAAGGGCATATTTCTATAGTAAAAACAATTGTTATTATATACAAAACTCAGCATGTTTTATTTTATTCATGAATCATACTCATGGGTTTATGTATGCAACATGGCTTTTCAAGCCCTTCTTTGATCCAGTATATTGGTAACAAATTCTACCATGTGTTGTATATCAATTACCTTATACATGAAATATTTTAGGTGTAACATGCCATGATGGAAATCCGACTGTTACATGTACATAAAGCGCTTGGTAAACATGAACGTAATTAAAATATTTGTGTGATTCTGTAAGATATTATTTTAGCTTGCCTCAGAACACATAATATCTCTCAAAATAATGGCACTACCAAAATGGATTTCCTAGAGCTGTTGAAGATAGACACAAAATTGGGCCACTTCATCTCAGATTTTGTTTCTAGCAAGAATGTCATGAATACTGCTTTGTCTTACAGAATCCCCCTCAATACCATGGATGGTTTACCTACATTTGAAATGTTCAATGTTGTTGGTAAAAACACTCGCCACTGCTACCTCATTCAAACGGAAATGAATGATGAGACTCAAAAGACATCAGAAAGTGCAGCGCATTACTTCACTCATCCATGTTGTATCAGTAAGGTGATAATGTTTGCCCACTATTACATATCACGCATGATGACTTGGGTAACACTGTGCTGTAAATATAGTCCAACATAATTATGTAAGTTTGCATATAATAAATAATGATCTCTCTTCATGTGGTCTCTTGTAGGGAAATATTTAACAAGTTTAATATTCTTTAACTTGCTGGCAAGTAATTAACCTCAGTATTAATGCCTGTTGTGCACAACAAGGCAAAATAGCAAACTGAGATATATATACAATATAGATACAAAACATGTGTATGACCGCCATGTGCCAGATACTCAACTAAGTAAATATCAGAAGTTTACTATACTAGAAGTAAGCTATTCAGTAATCTTCCACGTGCCATAAAAAGTTTAAGTTGTGATAAAAAAAGTACTCAAGCTAGCATTCAAAGAGTATGTATTATCTCAGTCCCATGCTGTATAGGAATTTGTCAATAAAAATTCTCAGTTATCCTAGAACATGAGTGTAAGAATGCTGATGGTTTTGTGATTTAATTATTTTTGCTCTGACTGTAAATAAATATTTCCCATGTATGATATTTGTATTTATATTTGTATTTTCAACAAGTATTGCATTAAACCATTACATGTTTCACATCCTTGGCTTAATCTGACAAAGAACTGATGGAATATAAATAATTTCTATTCTATTCTGTTTTATTCTGTTCTATACTATTCTGTTGTTTTAGAGATGTTGAAAATTTTGGCTCGTTCCAGTACTTCAAGCGCGTGTCCTGAGGATTCATGCAGTTTGTTGGAAATTCAGCTGCATACACAGTGCAGCCACAGTCACAATCTCTAAAGATATTCTAGTATGGAATGCCAACACAGGATTTTTTTTATTTTCCAAAAAAGCGGCATGCTGTGGTATTTATTAACTATAAAATAAATACGCTTGTAATATACCACTGAGCAAGGTTCAGTGGACTATTCCAGTGTAGTTGTGGCATGGGTCCTGTTCACCAGCCACAATAAATATGTTAAATATGACTCATACCAACAGGAGAAAGCTTACTGTTTACAGATTACAGAACAAATTCTATATAATTTGTAATTCTTTGAACAGTTTGAATGTGGAATTGATACTACTAGTGCAACTTGTCGATATTTCTATTCAATATTAAAGCTGACTAACAGGGTCAGCCAAGTTAGCATATGGATGCCTTACTAGAGCCCAAAGTCACATTCCAAAATGAAACAAAGTCAGATAAAAGTTTGGTACATGTTTCACATTCCTATATGGAATAGGTTTTGTCCAAAAAATATGTTTTGAGTGAAGGAAAGTTTGAAGGGTCTCTAAGATAAGGAAATTCATCTGTATATTACATGGTACTTCAATAATGGCAAGTATTTTATTATGACAACTACTGTGAAAGTTCTGTGGGTAGTCTAAAAATTTTCTTAGTTTGTCATGATCTGTCTACTATGATGTGATTGTTAGGAATCAACTTCAATCTGTAAGAAGAGCACAATGTTGAAGAATGTAATGAGAAATACATTGGAATAATTTTTAATCCTTTTTAATTAATTAATAAATGGGACTTTTTTGTTTGGAGATTGTAATTTTAATTACACACTTAAAGATAACTAAGTTTTACGTACACCTTAAAATAAGTTGCCCAGTGCTGATTTCAGTCTACTGATTACTTAATCTTGAGTAAAGTCATTCCATTGTATTTATTCAATTAATGTCTTCAATGATTATCAGACCAATACAACAGCATAAATGTTCTAATATTCATTTATTTCTTATATATGCAATGTGTTTCAGCTGACAATTTCGGCCATCATCAGACAATGTTACAATAATATAAAAGGCAATTTAAATTTAATATTGTTGTAGGTAACTCATCTTTCATATTTTTTGTAATATCGCCTGAAACATTTTATGTTATTGTAACATCGCTTGATGATGGCCAAAACTGCTGGATGAAACATGTCACATATATAAAAAATAAATGAATGTTGGAACATTTATGCTGTTGTATTGGTCTGATGTTCACTGAAGACACTGATTGCTTAATAACTACCTCCATTCTGAAACTGAATTACTTTTGATTTTAGAATAAAGTCTTTCCGAGTTTTACTTCAAGGTGGACATAAAACAGGATGTATGAAATAAGCCACAACATTTTCCACATAAGTTTCGGTAATCTTAAAATAATGGACCCAAACAGACTTCATCCCATGTTAGTCTTGAGGTCCATGGTGTAAAAAATTAAGAGCCGTGACATTTCATTTCAGACTAAATTAATGAAAAGTACCAAATCCGTACAAAACTTTCTCAACATACAAATGACTTTTGTAACAAGCCAATGTGTTGTTAAAACTTGGTGTTAAATAAAACAAGTTATTGGGAAAGGACTCTTGTATAGTCTACTAAGAGCATAATACCTACCCACAAAAAATAAACATTATGTTATTTAATGTGAAATTGTAGCAAAGCTCAAATATAAACAAATCATTCTCTGTTTGTGAATGCAATACTGCTCTCATGTAAATACATCATTCACTCTTTATTATGTCTCGTACATATCTAGGTCTAAATAAAAATATTAGAACATTATCTTATGTACAATTAGCATTCCGATCCATTATGCATCAGTCATTTTATATTTCTTATTTGTATATATACTTCATTCATACTGTTGTAATGTAAATAAAGCTATCTACAATTCAGTGTGCTACAAATTTTCTTGTCTTCGCCTTGTCATTTTAGAATATGGTGACTATACACAGCCTTTCAAGTAAGAATATGGAGTATGATACTTGAAATGGCAGAAACCAGGAGTTAAATTTTTTGTTTTTTTTTCAGGTTACTAAGCAGATACAACAATTCAAAATCGAAGGAGGTAAAATTACATATATTGTGATAATTAAAACAACAAATCAGGTTAATACATTTTTTTTATTTTGGTCTGTAAAGCTCTATCATGCTGAACATTTATAAAAATTTGTTTTAACCTCATAAGACAGATAAGTGGCAAATCCTGATGTGGAGGTCAGGTCTAGCAGAACAGAATAATGCTGCACTGCGTACCCTTCCACCAGAACTGATGTCAGGAACAGCATTTGCCACTGCGCATATATTTGACAGCTTTTGTCAACAGGATGTGGCTTCACACTGTGAACAGCAGATATTGCTGTCCTGGCCAAACTAACACAATGACACAAAATATTATTACTTCACTGCTGAACTAGAATTATTTTACTATTAAAGTTGGCCACTTTCCCTATGGCACCCCAATTTTTTGCAAGCATGGTATAATGAGGAATTTTTTAATGCATGTACCTTCTGTTGCTTGTGCTTGATGCAACTCTGCTACTCAAATCCTAATTTCCAACCTGTCAAGCAAAATATATTTTTAGTTATATAATTAAATTTAATAGAAGTGCAGATATTAATTTCAACTTTATGGCTTTTTCTGCAACAAGCACAGGTAAATTATGAAATTATGGCCCAACAGTGTTAAAAAAAAACCTGCAAAATTCTACCCTCTTATTGACTATTGTTCCTTTCGTGTGTATGTTGTCTGAAAATACTAACCTCTAAATTTGGTCCCGCGCAATATCAAACATGTATCAGGCATCGTTCCTTACCAATTCAGGGTAATTTTGGGCTCACATTACATTGTATCACACCAGAATCCGAAATAAACCACAAACCTAACACAATGTAATTAGAAAAATAACCTGAACTACCTAAATAGAAACAACTTAGATAACTAAACTTTCAACCAAACGAAGTATGGTGAATTTTGTATCATACTGAAACTCTAAATAAACCCAGTGAAAACCACACTCTGCGAAGTTTCACCCACACCAACTGCAGTGAATTTGGTTGCACCATACTAACAAACCGTAATGCAAACTAAATCACCTAACCTACTTTTCTTCAAAACCACGTGTCTCTAAAACGTCGTGACGTATAACCAACTACCCACTGGTCTATTCAAATTTTCGCGGCTCCGAAGCCGAACAACGTTGGCACCAGCCAAATATCCTAAAAGCATCCGTGTACTGTACTCTAAAATGTTAGCCGTAACGTGCACTTCAGGAAAACTGAACGAGTAGCAACACAAAATATCCAATATCAACGAACCCGTTAACCTCGAAGGTGGGTGGTAGTAAAAATATTTATACTACGAAGTCCAAATATTTGTAATTACCGTACAAATGTACGTTTCTCATACTGTGAGAAATACTCTCTTCCGAAATGTGACGCCATGTGGACGTATAAATTTCATACGTATCGGGGGAACCTGCTGCCTGCATTTCATTGCAGCTGTTTGATACGTTCGTCATTTAGATCATTCACCCCATATGTAGTATACGATAACACACCGATTCTAGGTGTTTCAAAATAAATATAATTTTACTTGAGGAGTCTACGCAACTTACTGTCTATATTATACGTTTCTTGGTGGCTATACATACAGATCGGCACTGCGCAGATTTAGCCTGTTGTCTTTGATCTCTGTACTCGACTGAAAACAATTTGCTGCTCTCTCATAGACAAATAGGAACGGTCCTTTTTTAAATGTGTTATTTAAAGACGCTGTCAATGCATCAGATTATATAGTGCCAGTGTCATTAATGTGGGCCGGGATAGAGTAGTCGGTGTAGTGGCTCGCTACGGGCTGGGGATCGAATCCCACTGGGTGGGGGGGGGGGGCTCACATTACATTGGGTACAATGGGTACCGGGTCTTTCCCGGGGGTAAATAGGCCGGAGCGTGGCGTTGACCACCCACCCCATCTACCGCCGAGTGGAGGCGATATTTTCTGGATCCATCCAGACCGGCCCAGAGGCCCACCAAGCCTCCTGCAGAAGGAGTACTGGGTCCGTTTTCTGGGGATAAGGTGGCCGAGTCTAAAGTACGGCTACACCTCTACGTCCTATCTGTGGCTGACATGGAACAGCCTCTGTGTATGTGTGTGTGTGTGTGTGTGTGCGCGCGCGTGTGTTTTCTCGACAGAACAACCGTGGCCTCGGGCGTGGTTTCGGAATCAGAAGTCAACCCATTTGATATTATTGCCAGTAATCGACGTCTTGCAGTCAAAAATATATTAAGCTAAGGGCAGTGGTGTTAAAGAACTATGTTTGCAGTCATGTGGACTTAGTGTTTCTCACAGGACTTGCTACATATTTTCTCCACAAAGTCCGGGTATAAGAAAGCCCCTATTCACGATATCAAGGTCAAAGCTTTTCTCTTCAGAAAACGACAGAATGCACACGCGCGCGCGCTGGTTTTAGTGCATGGGCATGACAGGAACAACAATGCCATCACTACAATCTGTCTTACCTTAGGTCCATAGCTTCATCCAAAGCAAACTCTCCAGACAGTGATATCTAGTGTTTCCTCTTTCAGCTTTCAGTACCTTTGCGTTTCCTTAAGGTCCAGTAGCTGCTTACATCTTCTTCCTTGTCTTCCTGTCACTTCTATCCTCTGTAACATATTTGAGAAGGTAGTTCCTACAAAACCTCTAACCAATCCAGTTTGGCTTCCTCCTTTTTCTGTATGTATGATGTTCCTTTCCTCTTTGACTCCATGTAATAGTGCTTCATTTTTCACACAGGTGGTCCAACTGATCTTGTCCAGCACCACATTTCAGAACTTTCCATGTTTTTTCTGATCTACTTTCTTATGTATGCAAGTTTCACCACCATACAAAACGATGCTCCAAATGTAGCATTTTATTAGTTTCTTCCTCAAATTTAAGTCCAGTTTGGTGGCAAAAAAGCCTTCTTCTTGTTGAATGCTACTGTTGCTGTGGCCACCCTGAATTTCATTTTGTGCCTATATATTGCATCACTTATCATGCTAACCGCATTGTTAAAATATTCCACATTTTTCAGTTATTTTTTTATCTATTACAATGTGTACCATTAACATAAAAATAATTGTTCAAGAAAATGTGTGGACTTAATATACAGGTGTAGGAAGTGTGTAATAAGAAATGTTACGATTCCTGCAGATCATGTTGTATTGTTTAGTGAAATTTCATAGAATATATTTAACTTGTGACATAACTTGGGTGAGGAAGAGGAGAAATGCATACAGAATTTCACACTTGCAAAGGGCGAAAAACAAACACTTTCAAGATTCTGTGTGTGTGTGTGTGTGTGTGTGTCAGAGAGAGAGAGAGAGAGAGGGGGGGGGGGAGAGGGAGGGAGAGAGAGAGAAGTATGTAACATTAAAATTAACAGGTTGGGAATGGAAGATGGAACTGAACTAAGACACATGTCCAACAAAGGGCTTCAGTTCTAATACCATGAAGTAAATTTTAGCAAGATGAAAACATTTAACAAATCTGAATTTATAACGGTTTGTTTCTGTCTTTCAAAGGGATTTATGACATGGGGTGCTAGTCTTGTTGAGAAGATTGACATTACAAACCTCTTAATTTACCTGATATCAGCCATGTTCATTTTAAACCTCATCCCCAGAAAACTGACATAGTAATTATTACATACAGGTATTTCTATATACCTTTAATAGGAAACTATCTACATGCTGATTACATCTTATACATAATGTGATTGGTTGGGTTTTTAATCTGTAAGAAAAATATCAGTGTTAGTTTTCATAATGGCTGTTCACATAATCCGGAAACGTTTCTTATATATTCCTTCAAACAACAGTGATTTTTATGTCCATAATGTACATTGTTTTGACAGTTTTTTGCCTGGATCTAGATTCCACTAGCCACATGTTAAAGGGACAGCTGACAGTAACTTTCTCTGACCTGCATATATATTGATATGTACAGCCATATTTACGGTGAGTTATGATAGTATTTCTCATAATATATAGTGATACAAGTGTTGAAGCCACACACAACTTGTCATTGTAGATGCATTCTCAGAAAAGTCTGTTTGATATTACAAGCATCCTGCAACCAAATTTGAATCTCAGTCATATACAGATACAGTCACAGCTATATATCCAATCACAAAAGACCTCACTCACTAGTTTCCCTTGGAGGGGATGTTCAAACTACGCAGCATTCAGAAAAATTGTTACAAGGAAAGTAGGTGCTATTACTACAGTTCCGTTGTTGATATCATCACAAGAGTTTAGCAGCATCATAGAATTCGTCATGAAGTTAGTGTTTCAGGCAGTTTTTTGTTTTGACCTGCACCTTTCAGGCAGAAGTACAAGTCATGTTACCTTGTAAGATATGAGGTCTACCAATAAAGCAGCTAGATGGAATTTTTGTGTAGCACCAGTAATGAGATGGCACATGTAACACATGACTGGATGAGTCACACATACTCTGAAATAATACAATTTGGGTTGTTCCTTTTGTGGTAGCTGTACACATTTTAATAGATTAGTGTTTTGTTTTTTTGTCAAAATGTATTAAACACTTAGAACAGACACACAGCTTTACATTTTTCTAGTCAGATTAACACAAATTGCTACAACAAACTTACTGAAATGTAACAATGGTTAAACCAGTTTTTCTAAATTAAGAGCTTTTGTGAAGGAAAGAGGTAAATAAAACACATGACCATTCAGAAACCGCAGGATCTCATTCAGACATTCAAAAGGAAAGTGAAATGGTGAGCACTTACTGTTGGTTGTCTGTTCAGAAGTTATCAGTTAGCAGATTAAATGAACATTACAGAGAATGTGTATATCTTTGGTTTATGGCATTTTAAATGCCAGCTTTCTGCTGCTGCAGCAGCAACACTATTACCTTAATACATATGGCAATTTTTTCAAAGATAAATAATTTCAAGACTCTATGTTAAATGGCACTAGTGGAACTCTGACTTCATAAATTCATATGTTTGCCAATTATTATTATTACTACTACTACTACTACTACTACTACTGATTGTAAGAAAGTATACAGTATAAAGTTTTGTTGGTCTCCAACATAATTCATTCCAGGTTTGTGAAAATCTCTCAGCTGGTTCAACAGGTGAACTTGCAGGAACAAACAGATGGCACAGTGTTTCACAAGTTCAGTTTGTTTCTTGCAGAAGGTACATAAGCTAAAATTAATAATAATAAAGCATAAATTGGAATCAGAACTGTTTTTTATTACTGTTACTTGTGTTGCTTTGGATCTTGCCTTTCCTACATTCAAAACAGCTGCTTAAGAGAGGTACAAAAGACATGTTGTAACTGGTTACCATATTGGTGACGTCTGACATGAACATAGAGTCAAAAGGCATTCAGAGAAATGTATTAGGGAGCATGCACAGATTGCAGGCTTCTGTAAATTCATATCGTTGTGAAATAAAGTAAAGCAGCTTTCTGCAACACCTACTCAGCATCTGGGGGCATAATATAAATTAAATAATATGTCAAGAAAATATAACAAATTAAGTTCTGGTTTTCTACTCTGAACTTCAGAAGAATATACAGATATCTGTACAAGCTGTATATCCTCTCTCTATTGATCTATTTGCTATTTTATCACATTTTACCTACCTCATTTTAAAAAGTCTATTTACAGTTTCTGGTAATCTTTACACTTGGAGACTATCCCTTAATATGACCGGAAATAAATTCACTTCTCTGTACATGCTGAACTGGAGGTATCTCAGATAACTTTCTTCACTATATATGGATGATTCAATTACCACATGCAGTATTTACCCAAATATAACAGGTGAAAGTTTTCCTAATTCATCATCTGAAAAATGGGCATAACCTCACAACTGTGCACATGTTCTGTAAATGCATTTATCTGAAAACTGGAGATTGTGATGGGGGCTCAACATACATGTAGGGTTCTTATATTTGGATAAATATGGTAACTGCATTATGTTTAATTTTCACTTAATGTCAACCATCTTTTCCTTTCAATTGTTTCATTATCTGCTGGGACACAAGTTTTGTCGCTTCAGTTGCATTTGGAATGAGGAACCTGTGAACAAATACAAGTGACAAATACTGTAAGGAACTCAATTCAATTCGGCATACGTACTTGCAACTAGTGAGCTGCCACTTTTCAACACAGAACTACAATAATACAATATGAAGTTGAAACTCAGGTAGTGCTGTATATGAATTACACTGTTCCTCTGGCAGACCAGACTTAAAAGGGGATCAAAGCCGTCTTCCACAGCATGAACTAGTTTCTCTTAATTTTAAAAATTATATAATTTCATGGTGTCCTCTGCTACTCTAGCAGCCAGGACAGCTCATTCAGTACGTGCTCAATGACAAAGGTTCAATTCCTGGCAGGAGAATAATTCTTTTCTTCAAAAGTGTGGTTCAGACAGTCTCTTGGAGTTCACCCAGCCTCATATCCAATGACTATATTTCCCTGGGGTTTGAGCAGCTTGGGTATGAAGCTGAAAACTTATCTCTGTCTAATGCCAAAGTTATGCATCAAGTTACACAACCACTCCCCACGCACCTACAAGGTGCAGTGCTTAATTAAGTTCAGAAACAATATTTCCTTTTACTTTCACCTCTTCTACCCCATTTAAGATACATGTAATAGGACTAGAAATTACAGCAAACAATGCATAACAACCAGTGCAAGGCTCTACAAAAGTATAATGTATTTCAGAAGAAAAATTATACACTCAGCCAGATGAAGATATCTATGTCAAACTGCCGGCTGGTCTGATCACAATATGAAAAATTTCTGTTACCTGGTGAATAAAATAACAGAATTAAATACATTACGATCAGGTTTCACAAACAAAGAAAATTACAGGTCAAATTAGATATGCCTTTTCTGCATAAACACATTGTAATAATTCTCTTCAGCACTTAAGATAGAGAGAAAGCACTCCAACAGGCCTGCCAAGAACCAAGGGTATATCATAACCAGCCACCAAATGAGCTGTCACACCCCCCACCTCACTGTCATAAAAATGGATTTACAATTTTTTTGAAACCATTTCAATTCACTGTATCCTGATGCTGTCAGGCAAGTTACTCTGCATGTATGTGGTCTCCTTCATATTAAGACTGATATAAAACACAGAAAATGATCAATGTAACTAACCTGTCCATATCAGATATGACCAAATTATCCCCTTCTGGCACACCATATTTGAATGTAATGAGTTCCGGATGCTTTTTCTTTGATGTTATTTTAACAATAGCTGAAAGCAGACGCCTGACCACAATGTGAGCAAAACCCTTTCGACCCGGAATGTCACGCAGCACATAAATATGGCTGTCAGTTACAAGAAGGTGACTGAAAACAATGAAGAATCATATCATTAATCTCTGCAAACAACACACTGGGACAGTTCAGTTCTTTGTGCACTGAAGCTAATGCCTCCCACTGCTCAGCTGTTCAAATGATAGGTTCCTGTGTTATTACACCACGTAGGATAATATGTTTTTTCCACTGTGTCAGAGGAATATGCTGCCTCCACCTTCAGGATACCTAATTTGGTTCTGATGGAAGCTGAAATGATGGGAAGAGTGCAGATGTGTCCATTATACAGAAAAGTTGCAAGGACTGTGGACAATCCATATTATGGAAAGGGTAGAGGGACATGCCCTTTTACGAAGCCAATGGAAAATGAAAGTTAGAAATGAGGCAAACAGCCTAGGGCTGTTTGTCTCATTTAAAACTCTCATTCTGAATACCTAAAAGAAGATAAGTGTTGCTGGGCAGCAGTGGTGACAAACATAGTGAACAAATTAATGAAGAGTCCATATGTACACAACCAGGTATCACATTCTGAATGTAAGTCAACTGTAGTGGGGTACTTGTAAGAATAAGCAATAAGACTGTTTTAGACGCATTCCCAAAATTGTGAAAAGTGATTATTACCTTCATCATGTCTATCTGTCTCCATTTGTGGGTCCATCCACATGAAACAACTCAGATCCCACTGGATATATTTTCACGAAATTTTATATTTGAGTATTTTTTGAAAATCAGCTACGAAAATTCAAGTTTCATTCAAATCAGACAAGAATAATGGGTAATTTATGTGAAGACTGTTAAACATTTATGATCATTTCTTCCTTAATTCTTCTTAAAATGAGAAATGTTTCACTCAAAAGACGTACAGAAAATCAAAATATACATTTTAGGTTCAATAACATTTTAAAATAACACGCTGTTGTGAGATAATGTGGAAAAACACTGCACAGCAGATAGGCCACAGATGATAACATTACGTATGCACACTGCATGCTCGATACCAAAGGCTACAAACACAATCAGAATATGTAACACTTATTGCTTTTCCACACAACAATGTTTGCATGGACCTGGCTCAATTTTACATCAATTGTACATTGCCTGTCCTGTTAAGTAATTATCTAGTTTTACCTCTCAGTCATAAGTGATGCTGAAGTGGCCAAGAGAAACATACAAGTCCAGCAAAACAAATTTAGGTAAGGCCGTGACGATATGGTACATACAACAATGCTCATGAAATATGAAAATAAGAGGTGTAGAAACAAAACCTGGCATCAATACAATGGCAAAACATACAAGAATTCAATTTAAAACAAGTGATAGTTGGATGTGGAAATTTCCAAAGTACCATGGCATTGCAAAGAGGTACTCATTTAGTGCAGCTCTCAGTGTGCCTACCAAATAGGCTGAGCCCTCTAGGTAAAAACTGCACAGAGTGTGGGCAGGGGGCAGTACTCCTGTGGGAGTTTGCAGGTATTGTTAAAATTCCGCATAATAAATGAATAAGTACAATGCATTACGTTTCTTGTGAAATTATGTTTTCCATTTAAAATTTTTTTTTAATGTGGGAGTATTATTATGGACTTTTAAATACACCTGTAAAAGTAACATACCTTCAGGTTTAAAGGACACCCCCTTCCCTGATTAGTTCATTAAATGTGGCTCCACTGTTTTCTACCAGAGAAATTTAAAATATATCGATTTTAAGTTAGTATATGTGTATGCACAGGCATAACTTGGCTAAAAACACTGGGGAAGGGGGGAGGGGGCAAAATCAACCATGGGTATTAGAAATTTTAATTTACCAAGAAGTCAAATTAGAAAGAGGGATAAGATTGGTTTGAACCAGTCCATAATATACATATACACCTTTCCCTCACTCTTACCAATCTTCTTTCATTTGCACCTTTTCAAATCAGTAGCGAAAAAAATTCCTTACACAAAAAAAACAATGGAGGGGCATTTGCCCACCCTTGTCCCCTAAGTTATGCCTATGGGTATATGACTCTATGATACATTGATAAAAACAACAACTGAAGTTACATTTGCCCTTTCATATTTGTGACACACTACTATGGAGAATGACAATGCTATAGATACCCCTGCAAAACTCTTTTCTCACAACAGTATACGACAGATGAATATTAAATGTTACTAAATAAGTCCTTATGTAGTTCATTACAGAACGATTGCAGCTGGCCAACTGGCTGTCTGCCTTTGGGCAAACTGAACTGCTATCATTCCAAGAAAACTGCAAGCAACATTAATATATGTTCATCTTGCATAAGAGAGCAGCCAGATGGACAATCATGATCTAATGCTAGCTAAACTATGCAACAAAGTCAAACCAACAGTCCTTCCTATAAAGAAATAAAACACCAAAAACTGTCGCCACAAACACAGCATGTATGCCTATAATAATGTCATTATTATCAGGAAAACATTTTCTAAACTACAGAGCATCTTCCTAGACCACACTGGAAAAATCAAAGTTATAAATAAACTCAATTACCTAGCATACATATAGCCATTTACTTTGACCTCATGGCATCTGAAGGCCTCTATGACATCTGGTTTACTGAGCCATGTTGATATGGCTACAACCTCTTGTCCTTCCTCTTCTTCTGGACTTGCCAGGTTAGCAGTATCTGCTGACAAAAGAAATATTCAATTTCTATTACATTCCTCTCTTACATAATATTACACTTAAGTATCACCACACTCTCCACATCTCCCCTTTCAATACCTATGGCAGTGACTGATTTTCACTAAATTTGGTGCCAATGGTACATCACTGAAGGCCCACACCATAATTTTTTGCTTCCTACACCCACATACACACACATATAAAAACATACATACATGCATACATATGTAACTCTAAACCCATTCAACCGATACAAATGGTAGTGAGAATGACAACAGATTATGGAACAAGTCCTAAAATTTACAGCCACCAACACTGTTGTAACAGGGGATTTAGAATTCCTATTCCCAGGTAATAATGGTTAATGTTTCACTGTTGTGCAGAAGTGCTCCCACACACCAGATGTGAAGGCCAAACAACAATTGTAGGTCATATTTCAACAACATCTTGTCAAAAGTTCACTTGTGAATCAATGTAGTGACCTCCTATCCATTATTTAACCTCCTACCTTTCCTGCCTGAGACAAGATTCTTAATCATACACGGTCACCTGTTGCGTCTTGCTACTAAGTTCAGGTAAATGGAGCTCTCTCTCACTCTCAGGAGATAATACTTTTTTTACCTCCATCATACTTAGAATAAGTAGTGTGAGATGGAGCACTAGGGCTTAAGTGGTGTGTCGTCATTTCTTGTTGATCACGGGTGCTTGGTACAGGCATCCTACCAAAAAGATGATTTCCCAGAAGACATCCAGAACACCTGTTCAATGTCACTAATTTGAACAAGCACAATGAAAACATCACAAACACCATGATGTATGGTATTACGCTTCCTGTAGAAGGGCTGCGCACATACGATACACAATTCTTTTCTAGCTGCCGTGAGCAAGCAATGAAAGCAGCAATGCCATACACATAACGCCGGAGAAAACACAACATGTCCACTCACCTCAGATGCTCATGCAATACTACTACTACTACTACTAATAATAATAATAATAATAATAATGGATTGACAATAAAAGTCCATATTATAAGTACACACCAGTCAATGTACTGCAGAATAAAAATTTCAAGCTGTACTGTAATTGCAGCGTACTTACGGACAAAACAATACCTTTTAATCGACCTGACATAACTTTTATCCTCCTCGTTGGGTCCCCACTTTACCGTGGTGAGGAGGTTTGAGTACACCGATGACCCTAAGAGCTATACCAGCTGTAGCATAGCTACTGGTAGGGCCTCCCATGTTGGAAAGGTCGAGGGGTAGGCGTCAGATGAAGAGGGACCCACCACCACTGCCTTGTGGTGAAGAGGGATCTTCAAAAGCTAAGGGATACAACCCCGACAGAAAACAGCCGGCTTGAAGGCTTCAGGTGGCAGCCCCACCATCAAGTTCGGGTGCTGTGGGCTAATAACCTGCACACCTTAAATTAAGCTATTAAAGAAATGTCAACAAGGAAGAACCAGGCTGATTCTAGATCAACGACTTTTGGCATGAAAAGGGAAATAAAGATTGGGATGTGGAACGTACGAACCCTATGAGAGACTGGAAAATTAAGGCAAGCAGTGGCTTGCATGAAGAGTTATGGACTGAATATACTGGGAATGAGTGAAGTAAGATGGAGAGAGTTTGGTGAAGTGATTACTCATGATGGGGCAACATTTATATATTCTGGAAGGCCCCAGGATGATGATAACAAAAGCAGAGAAGGTGTGGGTATATTAATGGACAAAGAAGCAAAGAAGAGTTTGATTGAATGGCATCCCGTATCAGCAAGGATAATTGTGGCTCGCTTTAAGACAACTATTAG
>Ga0123352_10000322_pt1 | contig 57758 bp, 50 predicted proteins | sample TergutLab28metaG_FD_89700 | JGI IMG/M metagenome (GOLD analysis project Ga0123352, IMG submission 89700) | Labiotermes labralis P1 segment gut microbial communities from Petit-Saut dam, French Guiana - Lab288 P1 | ecosystem: Host-associated > Arthropoda: Insects > Digestive system > Gut ... | reverse complement strand
TGCATAGCGAGCAGCAAAAGCGACTTTCTTTTGCGACCAGCCGCACGGGCGCTTGACCCCGGTAGGTGTTGTTTGGTGTTTTTTATTCGGTGTGATGTAACATATGTTTGACAAACCTACATAATTTAGATTTTTGATAAATTAGCCAGAACTTTATTCAAGCAAGCTTTTGAGTATACTATATATGAGTAAAAATGTTGCAAGCCATCATCAATCATGATACAATCATATTGTTATCTCTGTACCAAACACAAGACATGCCCCATAACAAAAGAAAGATCGGTGATACTTATCAAGTATGTATACAGTCCCGGCTGCTCTCTTACAGACAGCAAACCACATCTTGGAAAAAAAGCATATGATTATCTAAACAAAAGCCTTGGAAATGTTGAAGTTTATGATGCCTGCTGTAGAAGCGGCGAACCTGTTCCGGAAGGCACTGTTGTTATAAACACTTGTCCCGGTTGTGATGAAACATTTGGTAACTTATCCAACAAAGCTAAAACCGTAACATTATGGGAAATGATCATTAAAAACGGTGATTTTCCTTTTCCAAAACATAATGGTATGACTTTAACGATTCATGATGCCTGCCCTATGCGTAAAAAACCGGAGGTTCATTTAGCTGTTCGCAAAATACTTGAAGAAATGGATATAAAAATAATTGAAGCGACTCGTCATGGCGAAGCTTCTGTTTGCTGTGGATATAGCTATAAAGGTGAATTAACAGATGAGGAAGTTCATGATAAGATGAAAGAACGAGCTAATTCCCTTCCTCTGGAAGATATATGTGTTTACTGTACAGGATGTCTAAGCGCTATGACTATTGGCGGCGGAAAGCCCTTGCATTTGGCTGAGCTGTTGTTTGAGAATCACCCTAGTTAACTCCTATTAGCAAGATGATGCGCAAATATCTCCCGGGAAATTTCCAGAGCTTCTCTTGTTCCTCCGGCTTGCTCAATAATAATACTGACAGCAATTTGTGGGTTATCAGAATCTGCAAATGCAACAAACCAGCCATGCGATAAACCTGTTGCGTTTTCAGCAGTTCCTGTTTTTCCTGATATTTCAAGACCCGGCACAGCGGTATTACGCCCTGTGCCACGAGTTACTACTTCGTTCATAATCTCGTTTAAATAAGCAGCATGCTCAGCACTGAAAATTTGCCCTAAAGAAGTTGGTGCTGCTTGTCGCCTTATGCCTCCGTGACCTGTTAAGACATGATCAACAATAAAGGGCTGCATCATTACGCCATCGTTTGCTACGGCAGAAGTTATCATAGCCATAAACAAAGGAGTTACAAGCGTCCTCCCCTGCCCTATCGAAGTCTGAGCAAGAAGGTTTTCACCGGGGACTGCTTCAGTTTGAAAAGATGAGTTTCTGAAATCAAGCTCAAACCCAAATGCAGAGTTAAAACCTATTCGCTCGCTTACTTCATTTAACTTTTCAATTCCGATTTTTTCTATCATCATAGCAAAGTAACAGTTGCATGAAAGCGCAAAGGCTCTTTTTAAATTGACTTCACCATGTGCTGTATTGTTCATGCAGCTTATGGTGTCACCTGCAAATTCACCTGTTCCTATGCAAACATAAGTCACGTCCATTGAGTTCTCAACATTTTCTAAAATTGCAAGTGCTGAAACTATTTTAAATACAGATCCCGGAGGGTAAAGCCCTTGTGTTGCCCTATTTAAAAGAGGGCTGTTTTCGTTATCGACTATAAGTGCAGACCAGTCCGCAGCAACAGAATTTGGGTCAAAGTTTGGAGTTGAAACCATCGCAAGTATTCTACCTGTCGTAGGCTCCATTACTACCACTGCACCTCTGCGCCCTTGCATTCGTTCATGAATTAAACTTTGGAGACGGCTATCAATTGTTGTTACAACAGAATTGCCTATAAGCTCACCATTATTTAAAATCGCATTTACTCTTTGTGATATTTCAAAATTAAGTGTCTGCATTTCGAAATTAAAAATTGATTCAAGCCCCGCTCTTCCCATTGCCATGTATCCAATTGGATGTGCAAATGCTCTTCCAAATGGGTAACGGCGGCTGTATATATCTCCGGTTCTATAGCTCTCCGCAATTACAACTCCGCTTCTATCAAGAATACTGCCTCTTCTTATCGTATCATCATCCACTTGCATACGTGGGTTAAAAGGATTTGCAACAGTACGAGTGCTGTCAAAAACAGCATATATCACTAAATGACCAATTGTTATCGCAAACATAATAAATATAACGAAAGCAACTTTTTTTGTGTTATTCTTCATGTTCTTCCATGCTCCTTTTGCCATATACCCATTGCAATATGCAAATAATAAGAACACTTGCAAGTATTGAACTTCCGCCGTAGCTTACGAATGGAAGCGTAACGCCTGTAAGAGGTATAAGCTTTGTAACTCCACCTATTATTAAAAATGTTTGTACTGCAAGTATACAAGTGAATCCTGCTGTTAACAAGGAAAAATAGCTGTCATCTTGACTAAGCGAAACTTTTATGCCACGATAAAATATAACCATAAAAATAATTATTAGGATCACGGCAAATATCCAGCCAAATTCCTCGCTGATGGCCGCAAATATGAAATCCGAAACTACTACGGGTATAGTCCTGACAAACCCGCGAGTCAATCCACTTCCAAAAGGTCCCCATGTTCCTATCGCAAACAGGGATTGCAAAATCTGAAATCCATCTCCTGCCATATCCGCAAGAGGATTACTCCAAGCTGAAACACGAACCCTTACATGATAAAATATTTGATAAGCAAAAACCGAAGCAGCGCTTGCAGCAGAAAACCCAAGCAAGACAACAGATAACTTCCCGCTTGCGATATACATCATAGCCATAAAAGTCAAGAAAAATATGAGTGCTCCACCTAAATCACGCTGAAGCACATGAATTAAAACAAGAAGTGCGCACATAACCCCGGGCACAATAAGTTTCTTTATTGTATTGGCATTTTTTAAAGCTGATGCAAGGTAAAATACAAACAGAAATTTAACAATCTCAGAGGGTTGGAAGCCTATATTGCCTATTTGCACCCATCTTGTAGCTCCAAAAACCGTTCGACCTATAAAAAACGGGGAAAGAATAAGAACAAAACTTGCGATAAAGTACAGAAATGTCATTTTTTCGATAAAAGGAATTACTTTTAAAACAACCGGAACGATAATCATACACCCAAATGCAACAGCAATCCATATTAACTGCCTTTCCGCTAAAGAAGCATCAATCCGATATATTGATATTAGGCTTAAATCAAGCAAAAAAACGATACAATTCCATATGATCGGACAACTATTTTTATAAATTTTTTCAGCAATAAGCGATCCAATGACTAATACAACAACCGTAACACCCGCAAATCCTAGCGTATGGTAATCAAACAGACCTGATTCTCTATCAAATGACAATATTGAAAAGGCTAATGCGTGCATGAAAATAATAACTGCTCTTTGGGAAAAAGCAGAACGTCTAAGCTTCTCATAGTCATTTTTATCTATGGCAATAGACCCTTTTATCGACTGCCACGCAAATATAGCTATAAGCAGGACAAAGAGATATCTGCTTATAATAATGAAAAGGTCAAGTATCATTTAAATAATCCCTTTATAAAAATGTCCAACATTTACTAATTCCAAGTTGACGTACTGATCAATAATTTCAAGAACCTCTTTATCATCAGTATTGCCATTCAAAACTTTAATGTAACATTCGATAATCTTTTTAGTTTCCTCAGCAGTCTCTGTTGTAAAATCAAGCCTCAAACTTTCAGCACTAAGTTTATTTAGGCTATTAGCCTTGTCAATCAAAAACAGCATACTGCTGTTAAGCACCATAGCAAGGCATTTATCACAATCTGTAATGATCGGAAATTCAGAACCTTTGTCGTCTTTAAGAATATATCCATCTGCATTTTCTTTCATTTCACAGAACTGACCATTTTTCTTATCTGCGACATAAAGACCAACAGGACATTGACGAGTTGCCATAAGCACTTGCCGCCCATAAACTATAACCTCTGTCTTTTCCCCGCCAAGTGCGTTTATCTCTTCTAAGTTAAGCTCTTGAGAAGGAGTAATGCAATTCGCAAATTTACGCAAATAATCAGCCGAAAAGCCGTTAAGCACATTGAAGTTTGAATCAAGAACTTTTGCCTTGTTACTATTTTCAAGCAAGTGAAGCTGCCCATAAGTTCTTATTAAATACCCATCAACTGCTGTGTTTTCAACTATAGAAACTATTGATGAAAGACTGTCCTCAACGTCAATCCTTGGAAGAGAGAGATAAAGTTCAATACCATATTCATGCATTTTTTTGATCAAACTGTTGATATCATCAAGTGAAATGTTTGAAATATCAGCGTATACTCTGTTTACTCCCTCTATTAAACATCCATATAATTGGTCTTTTGTAATGGCAGAAATAGAGAGTTTTTTCTCGGAAATAATATCTTTTTCGTTATGATTATAACTAACACTAGAAATAACTTCTGGACGCCTATAACTACTTAAAAGTTCTTCAGAAAATCTTGCAAACGCATTGCGGCGCACTTCATTTACGGCACTTATCGCCATATAAATATTATCATCAACATCACAGTCTGTAAAATTAATATTAAACGGATAGGTGTCAAGTTTGCTTATTTGAGCAAACAGCCGATCGGAAGTTAAAGGGGCATTTTGCGCAGATTGAACAATATCTCCTTGGATTTCAACTGAAACTCTGCTGCATTCGATTTTTATTTTGATAGGTGCATCAATTTTTGCACTAACAGATACAGCTATATCAATTTTTTTAACATCAGGATACTCCCGGATGCCTACATTTTTAAGATCATCAGTAAACTTTTTATCAAATGTTCTGTATACTCTATCCCCTTCAGATATATCGCCATGCGCCATAAACGCTGCCGTTTCCCCCGCAGCTGCATGTACGTTAACGCCAAACCCTACATGTGGTTCTTTTTGTGTCCAGATTTCCACACCGTCTCCGGGAACAAGTTCCTTGTCGGTTTTTATAAAAACACGTTTAAACTTAGGCTCGTAACCTGTAACAATACCTATTAAAACACCTGAATTCTTTGGTGTTTCAATGCTCATCATATTGAGTGCGCTGTAGTTTTTTATATAGCCGTCGCTAAAACTTCCACCCCTGTTAAAAGCTTGTAAAAGTTTTTCAACGTCGTTTTCATTAATATCGACCGAACCATTATTAATAATATCAAGATACTTTCTATATGTTGATGTTACAGTGTATACATATCCCGGCGTTTTCATTCTTCCTTCAATTTTCAAGGCTGACACACCAGAAACGGCAATTTCTTTAAGATTATCAAGTATTGTCATATCCTTAGGGCTAAGAAGATAACCATCAGCCATTTTCTTACCTCGGCTGTCGCAAAGCTTATATTTAAGCCGGCAAGGCTGTGCACAGCGACCTCTGTTACCGCTTCTCCCTCCGGCAAAACTGCTTAATAAACATTGCCCGGAAAACCCTACACAAAGTGCGCCGTGCGCAAAGATCTCTGTTTCCACACCACTATTTTTTGTGATGTTTTCTATTTGCTTAAGGTTGAGCTCTCGGCTTAAAATTAAACGAGAAAAGCCCGCTTCTTTAATAAAACGAGCGCAGGCTAAAGAATGAGTATTCATTTGAGTGCTTGCATGAATTTCAATATCTGGGAATGTTTCACTGGCAAGAGTTGCCGCGCCTAAATCTTGAAATATAAAAGCATCTGCGCCTCTTGAATATGCAAACTCCAAAAACTTAAAAAGTGGTTCAAGTTCAGTATTTTTATAAAGCGTATTAACTGTAACATATATTTTAACGCCATGAAGATGACAGTAGTCTATTGCGCTTGAAATGTCTTCATCAGCAAAATTATCTGCTGCCATTCGAGCACTAAATAATTCACCGCCTAAATAAACGGCATCACATCCGCCATTTACAGCAGCATATAGTGCGCCAACACTTCCCGCAGGTGAAAGAAGTGCCGGAATATGTATATTACCCATTCATTTTACCTCTCTACAATCAAAGCGTTATCGCTTGGTATGTCCTTTTACCTGTTCTTTTTCGTTTTTCAAAGCCAGCCTTTCAAATTCAGAAATTTTCTGAGAAAATATTGCGTTTTCTTCAGCAAAGCGTTTATTTTCTTTTTGAAGAAACTCATTTTCTTCACGCAAAAGATCAAGGAGGCTTTGGTTTGTTTTGGCTTCATCGTTAAGTCTTACATTTTCAGCTTTTTCTTTAAAATAATCATCCGCAACATTAACAGTAGCTAAAATTCGCATCATATCTGAATTTGTTGATACACTTCTGGTGTTTTTATTCACAGATACTATTTTTTTGTTTACATATCTGGCAAGATTTACTATATATTCTTCGCTCTCATCGCTTATTAACTCAAACATTTCTCCGCCTATTGAAACAGTGATAAAGTTCTTATCTGTGTCTTTCATTTGTAAAAGCCTCCCAAAGTATTTAATCCTTGCCTATGTTTCGAGCTTGAAAATCTTTCTTGTTATACGAAGCCTTCTATAAAACTCTTGAAGCTTGAATAAATCGCTCTCTGCAAGCAATTCATGAAGCTCATTTCGAAGATCATTAATCTTGTCGGCTTCCATTGAACCTTCGAGCTCGTCCAACTTCTCCATCGATTGTTCAGTAAGTTCGTTCTTAACAATTTGATATCTTTGCACTTCCAGAATTTCGTCTCGAATAGTGCTCATCTCTTTGTCAAGGTTAAAAGCAGCCTCGGCAGAGCTTCTTAAGCGTTCCACAATGGATTCAGGCATATTATCCTTATACTTATATCGCAATGAATGTTCAATTGTTGCCCAAAAATTCATAGCTAATGTTCGGATTTGAAGCTCACAAATAAGCTCTTTGGGACCGCTCATTGTATATAGTTTATACTTAATCTTAATGTGATAGCTTCTATATCCACTAGCTTTTTTGTCTTCTACATAATTAAGCTCTTTTATTACTTCAAGATCTTCATGTGATCTTATTATATAAATTATCCTGTCTATATCTTCAACAAAACGACAAATTAGCCTTATTCCGCCGATATCTTCCACTTCTTTTTTAATATCCCTTATAGCGATGTTTTTACGCTTCGCCTTTTCCAAAATGCTCGAAGCCGTTTTAACTCTGCCATAAACATGCTCTATCGGCGACGGTTCTCCCGTATATTCAAATGATTTAGATATGTTTTCAAACTTCACTATAAGCTCGTTTACCATTTGCTCATAAGGAAGTAAAAAGTTTTTCCAGTCAATATTATCTGCTTCAAAAGTAACCATTTTGTTCCCCCGAATGTGCTTTTACAGCATCTTGTTTTTTCAGTTTACTAACTATAACATAAAACAACGGTTTTTCCAATAATATTTTTTGGTATTTATACTAATATCCAAGGTCTTCGGGGTGCGTTGAAGAAAATTTTCTAAAATATCCATTGACAGATGAGTTAGTTTGTGCTAACCTTAATAAGTTAGCGCAAACTAACTCGTTATGGTTAGCATTGTTGCATTCGCTCAACAAATCTATATAAACTATTATTTATGGAGGAACATCGTTATGTTTTGGGATATTATAACTTCAATTTTAGAGCTATTTATAGGCGTAGGTGTATTTTTGCTGGCAATTGTTATGCTTTCAAAAATATTTGGCAGACCATCTGAAAAGCTGAATAAGTTTTTTAAAAAAACAGGAGAAAACCGTTTTACCAATGCAGGTTTAGGTATAGCCGCAGTAGGAATTACCCAATCTTCTACCCCTACAACTGTCATTATAATAAGTTTAATCAGCGGCGGAATGTTAACTCTTTTGCAAGCAACCGGATTGATTATGGGCATAAATATAGGCAGCAGTTTAACATCACTTCTGTTCGTGTTTTCAACATTTAGAATCAGATACTTTATCATGTTTCTTGTTTTTGTTGGGGCAGTAATGCACCTTGCAACAAAAAATGAAAAAAGTATCAAAATTGCAAATATATTTATAACATTTGGTCTTTTGTTTATAGGCTTAGGTATGATGAGTTCAGCACTGGGCAGCAACGAAATTATTGTCGGTTATTTTGAAGGAGTGTTTGCAAGAATCACTTTTCCGCTTTGGTTATTTCTTATAGGGACGCTATTTGCTGCCTTGATACAATCTTCCTCTGCTGCAATAGGGATTAGTGTAGCTATGGTTGCAAGCGGATTGCTTCCATTTGAATCGGCTATTTTTATTGTAATCGGTGCAAATTTGGGTACAAGCTTTACTGCTATAGTTGCATCTTTACCGGGCAATCGAAACGCAAAGAGAGTTGGGCTTTTCCATGTGTTATTTAATTTATTGGGGGCTATTTTATTCTTAGCAATTGTTTGGCCGCTGCAAGATATTCTTGTTCCGTGGTATCAAGGATTAATAGTCGATCCGATTATACAAATGTCTGTTTTTCATGTTATTTTTAACACAATAACTATGCTTGCTCTGATTTCATTTATTATACCGCTTAACAAGCTTGTGTGTTGGATTATAAAAGACAAGCAGGATGATATACCTCAAGATGAAACTATAGGCTCAAAAATTGCGCCTGATCAAGCAACAACTCAGCTTTTCAAGAATATTACGGCATGAAACAACCAAGCAGATAATGTACTATTTGACAGTTTACCAACTTTTGACAGCTCTTTGTTTCTCTTGTCTGCATCAAATCTATGTGTTATACTCTAAAAACAGCAATAACCTACCAATTTCACAATGGAGAGATAAAATGAATATTAGCGACACCTTACTGCTAAAAGTTGAAAAACCTGCACGATACATAGGAAACGAAGTTAATGCCATAAACAAGACTGTTGAAGACATAAAAATCCACTTTGCACTATGCTTTCCAGATGTTTATGAAATAGGAATGAGCCATTTAGGTCTTCAAATACTTTATTTCTTCTTAAACCGAAGAGATGATGTTTATTGCGAAAGATGTTTTGCTGTTTGGAATGATATGGAATCTGTTATGCGGGAAAATAAAATTCCGCTTTTTTCTCTTGAGACAAAGGCAAATCTTAAAGAGTTTGATTTTGTTGGCTTTACGTTACAGTATGAAATGAGCTACACTAACATCATAAATATGCTTGATCTTGCGTATATTCCGATATATTCTTGTGATCGTACAGAAAACGACCCTATAATTTGCGGCGGAGGTCCTTGTACCTATAACCCTGAACCTATGGCTGAAATATTTGATTTTTTCTATATTGGCGAAGGCGAGGCTGCGCTTGATGAAATAATGGACTTGTATAATGAAAACAAGGCTAACGGCGGAACACGGGATGATTTTCTTGAAATGCTGCTTAATGTCGAAGGAGTTTACGTGCCTAAGTTTTATGATGTCAGCTATAAACTTGACGGTTCAATAGATTCTTTTGTACCAAATAACCCACAGGCAAAAACAAAAATTCGCAAAGTTATTGCCGAGAATTTAGATGATTATTTCTTTCTGGAAAAACAAATAGTTCCGCTTATTGAAGTTGTGCATGATAGAGTTACACTTGAAGTTTTCAGAGGATGCGTTCGAGGATGCCGCTTTTGCCAAGCAGGGTATGTTTACCGCCCTGTTCGCGAGCGGAGCTGTAATTTGCTGCTTGAGCAAGCAGGTAAGCTGCTAGATTCCAGCGGGCATGAAGAAATATCGCTTGTTTCCTTGTCAACAGGTGACTATGGCGAATTCAAACCGCTTGCTGAAGGTATAATAGACCGCTTTGAGGATGAAAAAGTCAGCATTTCGCTTCCGTCTCTAAGAATAGATGCTTTCAATCTTGAACTTATGGAAAAGGTACAAAATGTGCGAAAATCAAGCCTAACTTTTGCACCTGAAGCAGGTACTCAAAGGCTTAGAAACGTTATAAACAAAGGAATTACCGAAGATGAAATTTTAACAGGAAGCGGGATTGCCTTTGCAGGAGGATGGAACAGAATAAAGCTGTATTTCATGTTAGGTCTACCGACCGAAACAGATCAAGATTTAGAGGGAATTGTACAATTATCCGAGAAGATAGTCGAAAAATATTATGAAGTTGGCAATAGAAAAATTAGTCCTTCTGTCACTATGAGCACATCATGCTTTATACCTAAAGCGTTTACGCCGTTTCAATGGGACAAACAGGATGATTACGAAACTTTAATGGACAAACAGCGTTTGATAAAGAGAAGCTTGACAAAACGGCAAATACGCTACAGCTATCACTGTGCAGGGACTAGCGTTATGGAAGCAATTATGTCACGAGGAGACAGACAGGTCATCCGTGCGATTGTTAAAGCATGGGGAATGGGTGCAAGATTTGATGGATGGACTGAGTTTTTCAAATATGATCTATGGCTTGATGCTTTTGAAAAAACGTCTATCGACATAACCAAGTATTTGCGTGAAAGAAATTATGATGAAATACTGCCTTGGGAACATATAGACATTGGCGTTTCTAAAGAGTTTTTAATTAATGAACGTAAAAAAGCTTATGAAGAAAAAACGACATCTCATTGCCGTATTGCATGCGTAGGCTGCGGCGCAGATTCATTTTTAGGAGGTGCTTGTTTTGGAGAATGAGAAATTAATATACCGCATTAAATTTGAAAAAACAGGCGCAATGAAATTTATTGGACATCTTGATCTTTTAAAGATATTCCAACGTGCTGTAAAGCGAAGCGTCCTTCCGGTTGCGTATTCTCAAGGGTTTAACCCTCATCAAATTATGTCGTTTGCTCTTCCGCTTTCTGTTGGAGTTGAAAGCATTGGGGAGATTGTCGATGTTGAATTTACAAATATCCTCGACTGTTGCGATACCATTGAAAAATTCAACTTAACAATGCCTAACGGTCTTAAAGTAGTAAATGTGCGAAGGCTTACAACAGGCGAAAAAAATGCCGCTGCATCTCTTTCTTCAGCTAGCTATGAACTTGTATTTCCTGAAACAATTACCAAAAGTGGGCTGCGAAAAGCAATAGATGAAATATTAACAGAAAGCCAAATTATCATTACAAGAACGAGCAAAAAAGGTGATAAACAGGTCGATGTTAGACCAATGATACACGAATTAACCCTATTGGAATTTCCAGTTGCAGTAAACACTTTAATTGACACAGGAAGTGCTTCCAATTTAAAAGCAGATGTTATAGCTGAAATTATATGCGAAAAACTCGGAATATCATACACCCCCGGTGATGTCCGCATTAAAAGATTAGCTTTGTTTGGAGAAAACGGAAGCCTATAGGAGAAGTTGGATAAAAATGAATATATTGGTTACATCGGGCGGCACAACCGAAAAGATTGATGCGGTTAGAAGCATATCAAACATGTCAACCGGAAAACTTGGCAGTTTAATTGCTGACTGTTTTGCTGATAAACCCGGCATTGACAAGATTTTTTATATTTGCAACAGATCAGCAGTTAAACCTAACTCTAACAAAGCCGAAATAATACATATTGATGACGTTTTAAGCCTTGAAACTGCAATAAAAACAGTGCTTTCTAACACCTGCATTGATATTATCGTCCACTGCATGGCAGTTAGCGACTATCGTGTTGGGTCAGTTTTGTCTGCTTCAAGTTTTATTGATTTGGTTATATCAAATCTTGATACAATTAAAGAGCTTAACAATCAAGATGTGAGTTCACAAATTCTATCATTACTTAAAAATTCTGAACTGGACTTATGCGGCGACGGCAAAATTAGTTCTAATATAGATAACATGCTTCTATTTATGGAGCGCACGCCAAAAATAATCTCGCTTTTTCAATCGTTTTCACCAAAATCAACACTTGTTGGCTTTAAGCTTCTAAACAGCGTACCGCTAGAAAAACTGATTGACAGCGGGTATCAGATTTTAACCAAAAACAAATGCAGTTTTGTTCTTGCAAATGACTTAAAAGATATTTCAAACGAGCAGCATATAGGGTATCTTATAGATAAAGACAGGAACTACGTTGAGTATTCAAGTAAGTCAGACATAGCATCTGCTATAGTAGATGCGACAATCCGTAAGGAGTTGAACCAATTTTGAAGGAAGTTGTTTTAGGGGTTACCGGCAGTATCGCAGCATATAAAGCAGCGGAAATTGCAAATATTCTTGTTAAAGACAAAATCAACGTTAATGTTATTATGACAACTGCGGCGGCAAAATTTATTACACCGCTTACCTTTCAAACTTTGACAAAGAATAAAGTATACATTGATATGTTTGAAGAAATCGCCTACAACGACGTTAGGCATATTTCCCTTGCTCAAAAGGCAGATTGCTTTGTTATCGCCCCAGCTACTGCAAACATTATCGGGAAGATAGCTTCCGGGGTTGCGGATGATATGCTTTCGACGGTTGTTATGGCTGTTAAAAATAAACCTGTTATAATTTGCCCTGCGATGAACACTGCAATGTATGAAAATATTATTACACAAAATAACATATGCAAATTAAAAAGCTTTGACTATCAATTTGTTGATCCTAAAGAATCACGCCTTGCTTGCGGCGACTTGGGAAAAGGCGCATTAGCTGACGTTAACAAAATTATTTTTGCAATTAAAAAATCTATTGATGAAGCATAGTGATTGATAACAAATGAAGAATATACTGATAAATTTTGATAATGAAACAGTACAAACTGCGTTGGTCGAAGATGGACGTCTTGTTGAGCTTTTGCTTGACGACCGACAAAACGAAAGTAATGCTATTGTTGGCAATATTTATTTGGGCGTTGTTAAAAACGTCTTAAAAAACCAATTCCTTTTCATTGATATAGGTCTTGCTAAAAACGTATTTCTTGATTTAAGCGACTTAAAAGAACGCTTAATTTGTGATGGAAAAAAATTCAAGCCTAACGACCATATTTTAATACAAATTACTCGAGAAGGAACAGGTGAAAAAGGTGCTGCCGCAACAACGCAAATATCTGTTTCAAATAACTATTTTGTAATTTTTAAATGTGAAAAACTAGATATAGGCATTTCAAAAAAAATAGAAAATGTGTTAGAACGAAAACGACTCAAAAAGATAGTGTCAAGCCTTCTACCGGAAGGGTTTAGCGTTGTAATAAGAACCGGCTGCAAGGACGTTTCAGAAGATGAATTATCTGAAAAAATTGAAGAGCTTGTTACAAAGTATGAACGTATTATTAAAAAAGCGGAGTTCTCGACTGCTCCTAACATAATACAAAAAGAAGAATATTTTTTATCCAATACAATCAGCTCACTTTTGACAAATAATGTTGACAAAATAGTGCTAAATGACCAAAGTGAGATTCAAAAAGTGAAATCAACCACTGCAAGTATAAGAGAGGTAGATGTTGAGCTCTATACAGGCGATACGCCAATCTTTTCAGAACACTTTTTAACAGGTCAGGTCGAAGAAGTGTTCAGCAAAAAAGTTTGGCTTAAATCCGGTGGATTTATTGTTATTGATCACGCAGAAGCAGGCATTTTAATTGATGTTAACTCCGGCAAATTTATTGGTAAAAGCTCACAGCAAAAAACTGCTCTTAAAGTTGATAGAGAAGCCGCCGTTCAAATAGCAAGACAGATTCGGTTAAGAAATTTATCGGGAATGATTCTCATTGATTTTATAGATTTGCGTTTTAAAGAAAATAGAGTTATAATAATGAAAGAGCTTGAAGACGAGCTTAAAAAAGACAGAATAAGCGTAAACATTGTCGGTATGATGGGTAATGGACTTGTTATGTTAACAAGAAAAAGAACCAGAAAGCCGATAGTTGGTCAATAAAGATTTAGATTTAAGATGAAATAGTCATTAATTTGAAGGGCAAAGGGGCAAATTAGTTAATGGAAAATTATTCAAATAGGCTTAATGAACTAGTTGACAATATGGAAAAGGTCATGATAGGAAAAAGAGAAGCTGTTGAACTTGGGCTTATTTGCCTTTTGTGCCGTGGTCATTTACTGATAGAAGATGTTCCGGGTGTCGGTAAGACAAGTTTTGCTAATGCGCTTGCGAAATCTGTTGATGGAACTTTTAGGAGAATTCAATTTACGCCCGATATTATGCCTTCTGATATTACAGGATTCTCGGTTTATAATATGGCGACAGGCACTATGGACTATAAAGAGGGTGCTATAATGAGCCACTTTATACTTGCGGATGAAATTAATAGAACGTCTCCAAAAACTCAATCGAGCCTTCTTGAAGCTATGGAAGAACGCCAAGTTACTGTTGATGGAAATACATATACCCTACCCCAGCCGTTTATGGTTTTGGCTACACAAAACCCGGTTGAATATTTAGGGACGTTTCCTCTTCCGGAAGCACAGCTTGACAGGTTTTTCATGCGAATTTCGATAGGGTATCCAACACTGAGGGAAGAAGCCCTTATTTTAGAACGGTTCAAAGGTGAAAGCCCACTTAACATGCTGCCAGCTGTTATTAATTGTAATGAAGTATCAGATATTCAAAAAGCAGTTGAGAACATTTTTGTTAACGAAAAAATAACCGAATACATCGTTTCCGTCGTTGATCAAACAAGACGGCACAGATATGTTGAGCTTGGGGCAAGCCCAAGGGGTTCTTTAAATCTCTATAAGGCAGCACAAGCTTGGGCACTGTATAACGGAAGAGACTTTGTAACCCCAGACGATGTTGTCAAAATGGCATCGCATGTCCTTGCACATAGAATGGTTATGCGCCAAGAGGCGCAAATGCGCAAAGTAACAAGTGTTAACGTAATTGAAGAAGCTATAGAGGGAATAAGAGTAGGATGAAGCGAAACAGATTTGCTTATATTTTAGCCTTAACTTTAGCGGCGGCATTTATATTTATGACCGAATCGGACACAGCATATGCCATGCTTTATGTCCTCATTATCATCCCTATTTTGTCATTTTTACATGCATTTATAGCTATACAAGGGCTTTCTGTCCGGCATTTCTTTAGACATAGCGCAATAACAAAAGGCGACGACAGTGATATAATTGTTATGCTCGAAAATCACAGTTTTTTACCGGTTCATGAACTTGAACTTGTATTTGCGGAGGCAGATATCGGCGTTTTAATCCCTAATATTATATTTATAAAAAAGATTTCCAGCAGAAGTATTGAAGAAAAAGTAGTCAGCTATTCTTGTAAATATAGAGGACAATTTCATATCGGTGTTGATCATATTAAAATCTTTGATGTTTTAAAGCTTTTTACATTCAAGAAAAAGATAGAATCTGATGATTTTGTTCTTGTATACCCAAAAACTTTTCCCGTTTTATCATTTCCGGTCAAAGTCGAATTAACTATGAGAGAAGATGCAAAAAAAGCATCCATAATGGATGACTACTATACAATAGCAGATATACGAAAGTTTACACCCTCTGACAGCTTAAAAAAGGTGCATTGGAAGCTTTCAGCAAAGCGATGCGAGCTGCTTGTTAAAAGACACCAGGCTAGTGGGAATAATGCCGTTGTTATGGTTTTAGATATGTCAAAATTGCCGGTTAAAGACTCTGAAAAAAGAACAATGTACGAGGATGGTATAATGGGTCGTGTTTTATCAGTCATAAGGCATATAACTGATAGACAGATGCACGCTGATCTGATTTATGCATCTGATAGTATCAATATATTTAATTGTGCCGGGATCAGAGATTTCCATGCGTTAAGACCAATTTTAGCAAAAGCAGAATTTGATTCCCATATCCCGCCTGAAAATATTTTAAGAAAGATAATTAAAAACAAGGATGAAATTGGCAATATCGTCTTTTTTACCCCTAACCTAACGGAAATAGTTTGCCAAAATCTTATTGAAGCCAAGAAATTAGGACATAACGTTATTTTAGTTTACTTTAACTGTTTAAGGCTAAGTGAGGGCATGATTCGTGAGCTTGAGACAGTTGGGATACATTGTTTCAGTGTCTCGATTACTGAAAATAGTACAAAGCAGGTGAACGAAAGTGCATGAAAATCTAAAAACAAGAATCTTGGATGCTGTAATATACATTACTTTAGGCATATTAAGCACCTTTCCTTTGGTTGTTACAATACTTATGGGGACTTTGCTTGATTATACCCTTACAAGTATTTTTTGGATGTGCCTTATGTTTACCGTGCTGACTGCTTTTATATTTTTCAACAAAAAAACTTTGATAACTTCTTGCGCTGTTATTTCACTTGCAATAATTTTTGGCTATGCTCAAACATTTGCGGATGAATGGTCTGAAACGATTACTTATCCTGTGGTTCAAATGTTTCATAATACGATTTTGTTTTCGCTCGGATACATAGACTACAGCCCGGGATATTCACTTATAATTATTTCAGGGATTGCATTTTTAGTCGTTTTACTTGCTTCAATTTCAATATATTGGTCGTTCAGTTTCTATCCTTTGTTTTTCTTAGGGGCTACAATTTTTATTATAAGTTGGTCTTTCGGGTTCCCTTTTGAAGATTTTTATATTCTTATGTTTTTGCTTGCCATGTTGGTACTTTTTGTTCGCAAATTAAACAGCGCATCAAAAGAAAAACAGCAAAGGGATTCAAATAACAAACTTGTTCTTTTTTCAATACCTGTTTGTGCTGTGATTTTAGCTATATCTATTTATATGCCTAAGCCAGATATAACCTATAATCGTGAAGGTGTTGCTGCTTTTTTTTCAAATCCAATAGTTTCTGTTCAAGATTTTTTACATTTCACATTTAACCCTAAGTATTTTTCATTGCACACATCCGGCTTTGGGGATTCAAGCGGACGGCTTGGAGGGCAAGTTCGATTAAACCGCCACGAGGTAATGCGAGTTTGGAGCGACGAGCGAATTTATCTTATAGGCGGATTTATGGATACATACACTGGCGACAGATGGCTCGGAACTTTTAACGAGTTTGAGCCTTATTTTGATAATGAATTCGGATTTAGAGCTGAATACGCAGAAGCTCTTAAAAGCTTTTTAAGCCCACATGTTTGGGGGCTACCCGGCATTAGAGACTATGAAGATTATGGATTTCTGCTTGCGCTTTCATTTATATCCACTAGAGATGACCTTTATGGACTTGCATATCACCAAAATCTTGATGTTTTCACTGAAAATGTTTTTAGGGCGGCTGAAAACAGGGGTGTCTATTTTGATTTCGACACAATGATGCCTATTTATATAAGCCCGGATAAAGTTCCCGCATTTCTAACTAGTAATGCATATATTTCATATTTAAACTGGGTTGAAGAGGTAGAGGGTGTTGCTCCGTTTAAATTTAACAACGAAGTTACTATTGACATTGGACGAATGAGAACAGGTTCACTTTTTACAGCAAATAGATCAGACAGAAATTTAGAAATTTATTGGCAGCCGGAAGTAGAAATTATGATAAACGGTAACAACACCATTAGGTCAACCACCGTTCTGCCTCAAAACACAAGATATTCATTTACTCATACAAGAATTGATTATAACAACCCATTTATTCAATCTATTCTGGAAATTGCACATGAAGGCTTTTATTCTTACATGCTTAATAATCATGATGATCTTCTTTCATCTGAACTTAGAGTAATTTATGAACAATGGGAAGCATATGCAAGAGAAGTGAGAGCTAGATTTACTCAGCTTCCAGATACATTACCGCAAAGAGTTTTTGACCTGGCAAAAGAAATAACGGAGGGATTAACTTCAGATTTTGAAAAAGCACAAGCGGTTGAACGATTTTTACGGGAAAATTTCAGATACAGCCTAAATGTTGACAGCTTACCATTTGGAGAGGATTTTGTTGATTATTTCTTATTTGAAATGGACGAAGGCTATTGTACGTATTTTGCATCAGCTATGGCTATTCTTTTAAGATGTGTTGGTATTCCAACAAGATATGTTGTAGGCTATCTATTGCCTTCAACAAGAGTTAACGATGATTACTTCCTTGTAACAGGAGAACATGCTCATGCATGGGTTGATGTTTACTTGGAAGGGTTTGGATGGCTTCCTTTCGAACCTACGCCTCCTCAGCACTATTCAAGAATTGGCGTAACCCCTGACTTTGATATATTTGCACAAGATTTCCTTGATGATCCTTGGTTTGACGAACATTTTGACCTTTGGGGCTTTGCAATGGACGTTGCTGCACGTGCTGACAGAGATGGAGATGAAACAAACATACCTCAAAGCAATAACCAAGATGGATTTTTTGGTACACGAGGCGACAGAGAACCACTAGGTCCAATTGTAATTGCCGCTCTTTCAGCGTTAAGTTTGGCGGCGTTGCTGCTTATTTATAAAGGATTAAAAATGGGGCTGTTTTATATCAGAACAAATAAAATGCCTGCAAGTGGTCAAGCAGTTGCATATTTTGATAAGATTTTGAAAGTATGGGCTTATGATGGGTATGTCAAAAAGGCGCATGAAACACCGGCGAACTTTGTTAACAGACTGCCAATATACAACTATAGCGTTGAACGTTTGCAAATAACGGACTCTGTAGATATATATTACAAAGCTAAATTCAGCCAAAACGGTATAACACCCGAGGAATTAGAAAACATCAAAATTACTTGGCGAATGGTTTACGCAGATGTTATAAAAAGATGTGAAGGAATAAAGAAGATAACGGGCTACTTTAAGCGATTATTTAAGATATGGTAAGAATGAAAAATTTGACTAAATACCAAAAATATATTATTATATTCTATAGGGTGCATTCGATATCTCTATTTTGTCGAATTATCTAGCACACTTTGAATATGAATCAATAAGGGGGTACATTACTATGAAATATAGTTTTATTGGTAAAGGAATTCAAGTAACAGAAAATATGAAGGACAGGTTTACTGCGAAAATGGGGCGTCTTGAAAGAATTCTCCCTGAAAATGCGGATATTCATGCTACATTTGGACAAGTTAAAAACAACTACACTGTTGAAGTTGTTGTACCACTCCAAAAACGCACTTTAAGAGCCGCTGTTTCTTCGGTTGATGTTTTTACAGCCATAGACGAAATAGTAGATAAAATTGATATCCAAATGGTCAAATACAAGGACAGACTCAAGAAAAAATCTAGAAAAGACCATTCTTTCTTGCATGAATATGAAACAACGTTTAAAGAGGAAGATGTCTCTGATGAAGTACGGTCTGCTATAAAGAAAATAAAACGATTTGCGCTCAAACCTATGGACCCGGAAGAAGCGGTTATGGAGATGGATTTATTAGGTCACGACTTCTTTATGTTTAGAAATTCAAACACAGATGAGATTAATGTCGTGTATTCACGCAAAGACGGAGAATATGGACTTATTGAACCGGAGCTGTAATTAAATGACAGATATAGTTTTTGCTACATCTAACGAAAACAAATTAAAAGAAATTCGTAAGATAATGAGTGATTCACGATATAACATTATCACGATGAAACAATTAGGTATTGCCAACCAAATAGAAGAGGATGGCAATACCTTTTGTGAAAATGCTGTCAAAAAAGCTTCCGGCATTATGAAAATAACCGAAAAACCAACCCTTGCAGATGATTCAGGAATTGAAATAGATTTCCTTGATAAAAAACCCGGTGTCCATTCAGCAATGTTTTTAGGCATTGACACACCATATTCTATAAGAAATTTGGAAATACTTAAAATGCTTAAAGATGTGCCGTTTGAAAAAAGAACAGCGCGCTTTGTTTGCGTTATAGCCTGCGCTCTTACAAACGGAGATATTATAACGGCAGAAGGTGTTTTTGAAGGGCATATAGCTTACGATCCAAAGGGCGAAAATGGATTTGGATATGACCCTATATTTTATGTTAAAGAATATGGCATGACTTCTGCTGAAATGGATATCAACTTAAAAAACTGTATAAGCCATAGAGGGAAAGCACTTAGAGATATGGCAAAAAAGCTTGAAGAAATAGCCAATAAAGGTTATCTTAAATGAAAATAGCTGTATTTAGTGATTCGCATAAAAAAACATACGGTATTGATAAAGCACTCGACAAAATAATCGCTTATGTAGGCTGTATAATCCATTTGGGAGACGGTTACGATGATGTCGATGAGTATAAATATATTTATTCAAACATTAATTTCTACAACGTGCTTGGAAATTGTGATGTTGACAATATCGGAAGAGAAGAACATGTATTTGAGATTGCGAACAAAAGAATATTTATCACTCATGGGCATTTGTATTCAGTAAAATCTGGCTATAGTAAAATAATATCCGCAGCTAAAGAAAAATCTGTAGATATTTGTTTATTTGGGCACACTCATAAAGCTGATATATTTTATGACAGTGAAATTTTATTTATGAACCCCGGGAGCATTACGTATAAAGGGACTAATGGGCGGCGTTCTTTTGGAGTGATTGATATTACTGATGAAAATGCCGTTGCCGGCATTGTAACTTTAAAGCTTTAAAATATTAGGATGGTAAAAATTGAAAATTGATTTAGAAAAACTTGGATTTAACAATATTTTTTTAACAGAAGCTAATTTGTATCCGGACTTTTACGTTGGACGGGTTTTTTCTCAACATAAAAATATGTATAAGATTATGTGCGAGAATGGTGAGATAACAGCTGAGGTTTCTGGTAAATTTCGTTTTGATGTAAGCAGTCTTATAGATTATCCGTCGGTTGGCGATTTTGTAATGATAGACAGAACTACCGATACAGAAGGCAATGCTATAATACATCATGTGCTTTCAAGAAAAAGCGCATTTATTAGAAAAACAGCAGGAACTTCAAACGACAGCCAAGTGATAGCAAGTAATATTGACACAGTGTTTATATGCATGTCATTGAATAATGATTTTAATCTTCGCCGCATTGAACGCTATTTGTCAATTTCATGGGACAGTGGTGCAACTCCTGTTGTTGTCTTGACTAAGTCTGATTTATGTGATGATATTGATGAAAGACTTAACGAGGTTAATTCTGTCGCAATCGGCGCAGATATAGTCATAACATCAAGCTTTAATCAAGAGGGTTATGTACAGATATTAGATTATGTTGAAGAAGGTAAAACAATTGCATTTATAGGTTCATCAGGCGTCGGGAAGTCTACACTTATCAACTGTTTAATTGAGGATAGAAGCATTAAGACAGGCGGATTAAGAAACGACGATAAAGGTAGACATACAACAACAAAGCGTGAAATTATTATGCTTGAACAGGGTGGTATGGTTATTGATACACCCGGTATGAGAGAAATTGGCATAGAAAGTGCTGATTTTTCGAAATCATTTTCAGATATTGATGGCTTTGCGATGATGTGCAAATTTAATGATTGTTCACACAACAACGAACCGAATTGTGCCGTCCAAAAAGCTATCAAAGATGGAAGCCTTTCTCTCGACAGGTTTTTAAGTTATCAAAAATTAAAAAAAGAAGCTGGATATGATGGTCTAAATTCAAGACAAATTGAACATGCCAAAATTAATGAAATGTTTAAAGGGGTCGGAGGAGTGAAAAACGCCAGAAAATTTGCGAAAGAGCAAAATGCTAAGAAGCATGGGAATTAATACCGCATTATCCTTGCAATACAATAGATAACTAATGGGGACGGAGATGATTGACATTAAGCAGTATCCAAGTATTTTTAATGATGTAATCGGACCTGTTATGATAGGTCATTCAAGTTCACATACAGCCGCATCAGTTAGAATTGGAAATGTGGTAAGACAGCTTGCCTACAATAAAAATGTCAAGAAGGTCAAATTCTCGTTCGATTCTAAAAGCTCCCTTGCTACTACATATAAAAGCCAAGGATCTGATATAGGTTTACTTGCAGGGATATTGGGATTTGAAACTGATGACAAAAGGATTCCCGATGCTTACGAATATACAAAAGAAGCAGGAATTGACTGCATATTCGAGGTAAAAGAAATAGGTGAAGGACACCCTAACGCATATTACATAGAGTTTGTCTCATCTGATAATAAACTATATCATTTAACTGCTTTATCCGTAGGCGGCGGTATGATAGAAATTACTGATTATATGGGGTTTAATATATCAGTAGACGGCGGTTTTTTTGAAACGCTTATTATGTGCGATGATTCAGATTCAAAATCTATAATTCATAAAATTAATTGTGAGCTAAAACATGATTATATTATCAACCTATCACATAAAGACGAAAAGTCCCTTATTAATGTAAAATCAAAAGAAGAACTGGCGTTTGATTTCATTTCTATTAACTCAGAAATAGTACAACTGCACCCTATCTTGCCTGTTATGTCGCAAATTGACCCTAAAGTTCCGTTCATTACAGCAAAGGAGATATATTGTTACGCAAAAGGAAGCAATATGTCACTTTACGAACTTGCTGTTTTGTATGAAAGTGAAAGAAGCGGGCTTTCTGTAGATGCGATTATTAGCAAAATGAATGATATTGTAAAAATTCTTGAAATGTCAATCGAAGCCACTAGCAGCAGCGAAGTAAAAGACCGGATACTTCAAAATCAATCACATCTTATTGAAATGAATGACAATGTAATTGGCGGTAGTTTTAATAAGAATATTATCAAATATGTAACGAGATTTATGGATATTAAAACATCAATGGGTGTATTTGTTGCTGCACCAACCGCTGGTTCTTGCGGATGTATAAGCGGATGCCTTTTTGCTCTTAAAAAAGAGTTAAACCTAAGCAACGAAAAGATAGCACATGCCCTACTCTCTTCCGGTTTAATAGGCGTTATTATCGCACATCATTCAACATTTGCAGCAGAAGTTTGCGGGTGTCAAGCTGAATGCGGTGTCGGGTCAGGAATGGCTGCGGCAGTGGTTGCTGAAATTTCAGGCGGTTCTGTAAAAACATGCCTTGGGGCGGCATCCATGGCATTGCAAAACATATTGGGGCTAGTTTGTGACCCTGTCGGTAACAAAGTTGAGGTTCCATGTCTTGGTAAAAATATATTAGCGGCATTTAACGCTGTAGCAAGCGCAAATATGGCTGTTTCCGGGTTTGATGTTGTAATACCGCTTGACGAAACAATTTCTGCGCTTGATTCAGTTGGGCGATCAATCCCTCATGAGTTAAGATGTACAGGGCTTGGTGGTCTATCAACCACAAAAACAAGTTTAGAAATGCTAGAACGTTTTAATGCGATATAAAAGACTTTAAAGGGGGCGTAATTCAGATGTTGATATTAAATGAAAGTGATATGAGCAAAACAATAACCTACAACAAAGTGATGGATAAGGTTGAAGATGCTTATCGCATTTTTCAAAGCGGTAATTTTTATATGCCGGAAAGACCGGTTATAACACATGAGAATAATACGCTTTTGTACATGCCATGCTTTATATCAGGATGTTTTGGCACAAAATGTTTGACGTTGTTCCCAGAAAACCCTTCTAAGGGACATCCTTATATTGATGGATTAATGGTTCTAAACAATCACAAAAATGGAAAAACAAAAGCTATTTTAGATGCCGGATATTTAACTGCAATAAGAACCGGTGCAGTAGGCGGGGTAGGAATAAGATATTTCTCTCGTAAAGACTGTAAAAATGTTGGAATAATCGGCGCAGGCCCACAAGGGTTCTATCAAGCTATTTATGCGGCTTCAGCCAGAAATATACAGAATGTTTATTTGTTTGATCCATTTGTCCAAGATTTAGATTGTTTCGTAAAGAGGCTAAAGCAATCGCTGCCGGATAAACCTATCGAAGTTCATATCTGCGCTACAGTTGAACAGCTGCTTGAAGAAAGTGAAATAATAATCACAGCGACCCCCGCTACCTCTCCTGTTGTGCCTGATAATGAAGATTTATTGCAGGGCAAATGTTTTGTTGCTATAGGTTCATACAAGCCGCATATGCGAGAGCTGCCGAATGCAATATGGAACTTGGTTGACTGTGTTTACACAGAATTACCTTTTGCAATGGAAGAAAGCGGGGATTTATCACAGCCTATCCATGACGGACTTCTGAGCGAAGACCGAGTAAAGTTTGTTGGTGAGTGGTTGGCAGAGGATCAAAGACCTTTGCCTGTTGTTGGTCAAACAACCTATTTTAAATCAGTGGGCATGGGGCTTTTTGACTTGGTTATTTCTCAGTTTATATATGAAGAAGCTGTTAAATTAGGTCTGGGGCAAGAAGTAGAATTTTAAATGGGGAGGTTTAAACATGATTAATTTTAAGAACTACATTACCTGCATTGATGCTCATACCGGTGGTGAACCTTTACGTATTATTACATCAGGTTTTCCGCCTATTCCCGGAGAAAGTATTTTAGAAAAGCGTAAATATGTTAACGAGCATTATGACGGTTTACGCAAAATGCTTATGCTTGAGCCACGTGGACATTCCGGTATGTATGGCTGCATTTTAACCCCGCCGGTCACTCCTGATGGGGATTTCGGTGTTCTGTTTACTCATAATGAAGGTCTTTCTTCCATGTGTGGACATGGGATTATAGCGGTTACAAAAGTTGCACTTGAAACAGGTATCGTCATTGCTAAAGAGGGGGTTAATGTACTTAAAATAGATTCACCTGCTGGGCGAATTACCGCTTTTGCGGACGTAGAAAATGATAAAGTTTTGCGAGTACGATTCCAAAATGTACCCTGTTTCGTTTACAAAGAAAATATCAGCGTTGAAGTTGATGGGATAGGAACGGTTACAGCCGACATAGTTTACTGCGGCGCTTTTTATGTATATGTTGATGCTGAAAAACTTGGCTTAAAAGTTGATCCTGACCATTCCGAAGAACTTGTTAAGCGAGGCATGGAAATTAAGCGCAAAGTTTGGGACGCCGAAGGAGAATTCCATCATCCAACAGAAAAAGGGATTACTTGGCTATACGGAACTATTATTTGCGACCCGGTTAAGCGAGAAGGCAAAACCCTTATTTCAAACAACGTATGTATATTTGCCGAGGGGCAGATTGACAGATGCCCTACCGGAACCGGTACAGGCGGGCGTACTGCTCTTTTAGTGCATAAAGGGATTATGCAAGAAGATGATTTGCTTATAAACAAAAGCATAATCAATACTCCGTTTGAAAGCAAAGTAATTGGAAAGGTTAATGAAGGAAAATACCCTGCGGTTCTTACAGAAGTAAGCGGAACTGCCTATATAACAGGGTTTAACAATTTGGTTTTAGATCCTGAAGATCCGCTTACAGAAGGGTTTAGGATTTGTGGTTATTAGTATCTCAAATACAAGGTGATGATAAAATGCGGCAAATAAACACATTCTCAATAGTAGCAAAGGATCAAAAAACCGGTGAATTCGGGATTGCTGTACAATCTAAGTTTTTGGCATGTGCATCAGTTGTCTCATGGGCGAAGGCATCAGCAGGGGCTATTGCAACACAATCATTTGCGAATCTTGACTATGGCGAACTTGGTTTGAAGCTCTTAGAAAAGGGCTACTCCGCTCAAAAGACATTAGATGCGCTGCTTGCATTAGATTCTGACAACAATGCAAGGCAGGTTGGAATTGTTGATAAAAACGGAAACGCTGCCGCATTCACAGGTAAAGGATGCAATTCATGGGCAGGGCATATTGTAGGCGAAAGCTATTGCTGTCAAGGCAACATTCTAGCAGGAGAAGCCGTCGTTAAAAACATAAGTGACTCATTTCTGAAAAATAAAGATATGCCGCTTCCCGAGCGGCTGGTTGAAGCACTTTCCGCAGGTCAAGAAGCTGGTGGTGATAAGCGTGGAATGCAAGCTGCCGGGCTTTTAGTTGTAAAGGAAGGCGGAAGTTATGGCGGGTATAACGATAGAATGATCGACCTTCGTGTTGACGATGACCCTTTGCCCATTGAAAAACTCAAAGACCTTTTATACATGCACAGGCTTTACTTCGGCAACACCTTACCTAAAGATGTCAAAGTAGTTGACAAAGAAATCGGTCTTCGTATTCAAACTGCTCTAACAAAAAAAGGGTTCTATTCAGGCGAGATTAACGGGCTGTTTGATGATTCCACTCAGAAAGCATACATTAGCTATTGCGGACATGATAATTTTGAAGAAAGACTTCTAAGCGATGGAAAAATAGATATGGCAGTAATTGATTATTTGGAAAAAAGTATAATCAGCTAAAGATTTCCTTTATTTAATTCAAACATAGTGGTATAATAAGATTAATAAATATTGAATTAGGAGTGAAGTTTATGGTAAAAATCGGAATAAATGGCTTCGGACGTATTGGCAGGCTTGTTCTTCGTGCATCACTTGAGCGGAAAAACGTTCAAGTAGTCGCTATTAATGATCCTTTTATTGACTCAGAGTACATGGTATATATGCTTAAATATGATTCAATTCACGGAAAGTTTAACGGAGATGTAACAGCTAAAGATGGCAAATTGATAGTAAATGGCAAAGAAATAAACGTTTATGAGTGTAAAAACCCCTCTGAAATACATTGGGGTGAAGTAGGTGCGGAATATATCGCAGATGCTACAGGCATATTCCACTCAAAAGATATGGCTCAATCGCATATTGATGCTGGTGCGAAAAAAGTTATTTTCACAGGTCCATCAAAAGATGATACGCCTATGTTTGTTAAAGGGGTAAATTTTGATAAATACACAAAGGACATGAACTTTGTGTCAAATGCGTCTTGTACAACTAACTGCCTTGCCCCTCTCGCTAAAGTAATCAACGACAAATTCGGAATCGTAGAAGGTCTTATGACAACAGTCCACGCAATGACAGCAACTCAACTAACAGTTGACGGTCCTTCAAAAAAAGACTGGCGAGGCGGACGTGCCGCTAGTGCAAATATAATACCATCAACAACCGGGGCGGCAAAAGCCGTTGGTAAGGTCATCCCTGAGCTTAACGGCAAGCTTACGGGAATGGCGTTCCGTGTTCCTACGCTTAATGTATCTGTCGTTGATCTTACGTGTAGACTTGAAAAATCAGCTACTTATAATGAAGTTAAAGAAGCTATTAAACATGCTTCTGAAAATGAAATGAAAGACGTTTTAGCTTACACAGAGGAAGCTGTTGTTTCTTCTGATTTTATAGGCGAAAGCTGTACATCAATATTTGATGCAACAGCAGGAATTTCTCTTAACGATAACTTCGTTAAACTTATAGCGTGGTATGATAATGAGTGGGGCTATTCCTGTAAAGTTGTTGACTTGATTGAGCATATGGCTAAGGTTGATAATGCTTAACTGCTATAAAACTATATAAATGGTGACAGATGTACACATCTGAAAATCACTCTAACACAAAACAGATACTCAAAAGTATCTGTTTTGTGTTAGGGCAGCCTTCTATGAATATATGCCTACTTCTCAAAAACGTAAACAACCATTTTAACAAACATTTCTTTCAAAAAAGGTATATTCGCAAATATTTTAAGAAACGGGCGAAGCGGTTCTTCATGTCGATATATCGGCGTGAGCTCTAGGTTTTTAACTATTTTTTTAGCCCGTCTTATCGTAAGTTTATTAATATATGAAAAATATTCCTTTCCGCTTTGATCTTTCGAAATTCTAAAATCCAAACGTTCCTGACCGTCCGGTAATCCGATTACTGCATCACGGTAAACGTTAATCAATATGTCGTCGCTGAAAAGCATATGAACCCATGGAATCCCTATTGCATCACTTAAATGCGCCCCAAATGGATGATAATAAGGTGGGAAGTTTATGTAAACTCGCCCCTTTGGTTTAAGCACACGAAGAGCCTCTTTTAAGGCCTTTTCCGGATCCGGTATATGCTCAAATGAATCATTCATTATGACAGTATCAATAGAATTGTCTTTAAAAGGCAGATCTGTTGCATCTGCACAAACAAATTCAAAAAGATGATCAAGATTCATCTTTATCGCTAAGCTGTCAGCTTCTGCATGATATTTATTAAGAATTTCGACTCCATATATTTTTTCAACGCCTTGGCTTGCATAAAAAAGCGTTTTGCCCGCGGCACCACAGCCTAAGTCAAGAACTGTTTTTCTTGCAAACATTTCATCAACACTGACAAAAGGGCGAAAAAAAGCAATAGTATCATCGCCTTTTTCATATTGCCATTCGGCGTAAGTTTTGCCACTTTGTTGATTATTAAACGGATGCACAGGCAGTTTGAATTTGGAATTTAGAAATTTGCATAGTGAAACATTAAAACCCATAATAGTCTCCCTTTATCGTAACATTTTATCATAACGTTGACATGATTATAGCATGATTTCGTTTAGTTCTCAACATATACAGTTGAACACTTGCCAAAATCCTTACACATCACTGGAAGATACTTCCGTGTTTAAATTCCGTATTTTGCAAATAATACTTGCGTAGTGACAGTGGGGCTAGCCCCTACCACAAATATTATTATACGGAGGTCGTTTCAGTATGAAAAAGAAAGCAATATCGGTCATCAGCTTTATATTTGTACTTTCAGCTTTGCTAAGCACAACTGCTTTAGCTAACCAAGCAGGGCGTGATATCGCCACTGAAAACAAACATTATGTAGAGATAGCCGCAAGACTTGTTAACGCATCACCTAATGAACTTAAGAAGGTTATAGCAAGCGGTTATAGTCTTGAAGATATCCTAAGATCAGCAGGCAAGCTAGAGGATTTTCACAATGAGCTCCAGTATTATCATTTTGGAGACAAAGATAAAAATATAATAGTTGAAATTGGCAACCATGATGAAAAAGAAGATGGTATGGTTGTAAGGATAATTGCTGCATTAGACGAGAAAACCGATGATAAGGTAAAAGTTGAAGTAACAGGACTGCGTGACAAAGAAGGCACTATTGAAAAGAGCAAGATGGTAGTGCTTGACAGCAAAAAAGGTAAAGTTGACGTTTATGTTACTGACGGACAGCACCAAAGCGCAGCCGACAGATATAACAACAAAAACGACCTTGGAGCGCAAAATTATAGAGGTCATCATAACAACCGAACAGGTAACGCTCAGAACAGAACCCGCCACCAAAACGCAAATAATTATCAGGAAAGAGCTCAAACCCCGGGCGCAGCAAGATATCAAGCCGCTCCGACAAATAGGGGTGCAGCAGTCGGAACACCCGGCAGAGCAATAGGCGCACCGGGCGGAGTAAATATTAACACGCCTAATGCGACAGGCTTCACTCCCGGAACAGGGATAAACCCGGCAGGAACAGGTTATGCTCCCGGAATGGGCGGAACAGCCCCGGGAATGAACACAACAGGAGTAACAGGCACAACAGGCTATACGGCTATGCCGGGTACAGGAACAACAAATAATTATGCGCCGGGTGTCACAGGAAACACTGGTTTAACAGGAAACACTGGTTTAACAGGAAACTACCAAAGAACAGCACCGGGATTAGGCACAACAGGAAGAGCAGGAACCGGAGCAAACCAGGGAATGGGCATGACACAGACAGTTGGAGTAATGAGCTCTCAATCAGGTACAACAGAATCAAAAATTTTAGGACTTTCACAAGCGCAGCTTCAAACAGCTATTGACAGCGGAAATACTATTTTTTCACTAATGTCATCAGCAGGTAAGCTAAGCGATTATAAAGAAGCACTTATAGCGGAGAACAAAATTGCCTTTAACAGAGGCGTAGAAGAGGGTAAGTTTGATAAAGAAACCGCAGATAAAATGCAATCATACTTTGAACAAAAAATAACAGCATGGGATGGGACAACACCTATCGATATGTTTAAAATTAAAGTTGGATAAATAGTGGGGTATAGAAATAAATGCATGAAAAAGCGGCAAACAGCCGTTTTTTCATGCATAACTGGAAACAAGGATAGCAACAGTCCTCGTTATATCTTGAGTAAACAGCCCAGGCAAGAAATGCTATAGCAAGCGTCAGCACTATACATATAAGGATGCAGTTTACGCCTAATTAGTGATGGAATCAGCCTTTAATCGTAATGCATGATTGATCGAAATATTCCACTGTCTCCAATCTCTCCCCGTCTCAATTGCTTCAAAATATGCCAACGCTGCATACTGAGTTTGCGCATTATCACTTTGAAGTAGCCTTACAATTTCCGGTGCAGCATCTGGCGATAAAGTAAGCGTATAAGGTATACCACCTCCACCAATTGTAAAGTAACGATTAATTTGATCACGAGCTATAATCCGATCAATTGGTACAAGATTTAATAATAAATAGTAACTCAACGCAATAATCCCATAAACTAAAACAATGTTAAATTTGGGCTTTGCAATATAAAAAAATGTAAAAATCAATCCAATACCTTCAAAAATTAAAAATCCAAACACTAGCAAGCGTAATCTCGTCAAACCATCACCTGCGCCATATAACCACATTCGATAAAAGGATGATACAAGCAAAACCACCGTTACCGCGCATAAATAAAAACAAAGAATTTTTATAAATTTTGCTCCACGTCCACTTTGCGATTTTGTTAGCCACACCGCAACAAGAATAGATGCAATATTAACAAATGTTAAGAATAAAAGCTCAAAAAAACCCCTGCGTGCATAAGTTACAAATGTAAGTCCATAAGGCAAATTATCCGGCGCAGCAAATAAATATCTAAATTGAATTGCCACAAACAATGTGTATACAAGCAAAACAGAGGTTAGAATAATACCTATAACCATACAGTCACCGGCTATTTTCTTATCCACTATCACTATTTCTTTATCCTTATGTATCAAAATCCCATAAACAATACCAAACAAATATAACCCTACAAAAACCCCAATTAAGATACGCCAAACCACATTAAATTGAACTAATCCGGTCAAAACATCAAGAAAATTTGTAACCGCTCTAAAGAAGATCATATCAGCCCGTGACAGCATTATAATTAGAAATATCAAAGCGGGAATAGAAAAAGCAATGCCCATCATAATTCGCTTTATCGTAGAAGTGTTTCCTATTTTAGCTTCTCGTCCCCATCTAAATGGAATAGGGAATTTTGAAAACGCATTATAGATTACTTCTATCAATCGAAGTAAAAACGCAAGCGAAGTATCCCTTAAAGATATCCCACAAACAATCCAAACCCCCATAACACCATATAATAATGCAGCAATCAACAGGTTGGCTACACGCCACATAGGATTCGCACTAATAAAGGAATTAAGAGCAAAGATGAAAATAGGCACAAGCGTAAGGATATATTTTTTGTTCGGGATAATTCGATAAAGCCCAATCGCTTGAATAATAACAAAAATGGGAACACTGACCCCCGCCCTCTGATTTATAACAAAAAAACTGAAGCTGATTATAGATATAAGCATGTATATAAGCAATTTGCGTTTTAGTAATGGTTCTACATTATCAATTGGTTTTTCTTTTGCTGGTTCTACTTGCAATTCTATTTGACTCAACATACCTGCATCCATAACTATTCCTCCACAAATTCTAAAATATCACCGGGCTGACAATTTAATGTTTTGCAAATTGCCTCCAACGTCGAAAACCTAATTGCTTTTGCCTTTCCGGTTTTCAGTATTGATACATTAGCGGGTGTTAGATCCAGTTTATCAGCAAGTTCCATAAGCCCTATTTTGCGTTTTGCCATCATAACATCTAAATTTACAATAATAGGCATATTACACCGTCCAATCTGTTTCTTCTTTATAGATGACTGCTTGCTTAAACAAATCCTTTAGAGTTAGTGAAAACAGACTAAGCAAACAGAATATAGTTACCATTATCGCAACACCTATAGTAAACCAAAGGAAAAGCCGTATAATAAAAATAATTGCAATTAAGGCACTGGCTACAGCGCACTTTCTAAGGCTACTTACATTTTGATCAACAAAAGGATTGCCGCAAAGTAATGTTTTGAACATGAGTTTAAGTTGGTAAACAATATAAACTGAACACACACCCGCACTAAGTACAATAATGGTATATGTGGCTCTAATCGACTCAGAAACATTTAGAAAACCCCATATCTGCGGCAAAAGAAAGGGAAGTATAATGCAAGCTGCAATCCCTCCATAAAACATGATATCCACTAAGACTTTGGTTAAATAATGACGCCAATGATTTTTTTCCATAAAATCTCCTCCTTGTATGTTGAATTAATTCTAACAGGATTTAATCGTCTTGTCAATAAATAATTATCGAAAAAAGATAATTATTTATTGATGAATTTGAGCTTGAGAATGAAGATAAACATGATTCTTGATTTTGAAGGCTTTATTTATTGATATTTCACACAACTACTATATCAAATTATAGTGATCACACGTCAACCTAATTTGAGCGCACATGCTCAAAAGCACGTCATTGCAGGCTTGACCCGCAATCTTCATGCTGTGGACTGTGAGCCATGTTCATTGCTGTTACAACGTTCAAGCATCATTTGCGTTAATAGGGATAAACATAATGTTGAATTTTTTGCATGAAGATTCCGGGTCGAGCCCGGAATGACAGAGCTTAGGCATATTCGTTACAAATTAGACTCACGTGATAGTGATCATAAGAAACGCCATACCAAGATTTATCTTGTTTTACAATTTTTTAGAATAGGTTAAATATGGCATAGTTTTTAGACTTTTAACCCAGGTGTCCCGGATGACCCAAACGGCAAAACCTGTGAAAACATCACGCTTTTATGAGTTTTATCGTCACTAATAGTTTTTATCAATTTTCCTGTCGTAAAAAAGTAGTTGACAAATAATTCATGAAATGCTAAAATGAGAACGAGTTTCAAATTGATTGGGGAAAGTAGTTTATGTCACGCAAAACAACTTATAGCACAAAACAAAGTGAATCCATTTTAGAATACATAATTTCGCTTGGTAACAGACATGTTATTGCTGCAGAAATCTTAAAACATTTTGAAAGCTCAGATACTCCCATAGGCAAGGCAACAGTTTACAGACATCTTGATAAATTAACTGAATGTGGTAAATTGCGAAAATATGTTACCGACAATTTATCAAGTGCCTGCTTTCAATATGTTGATAATTCTGAAGATTGCCATGAACATCTTCATCTTAAATGTGAAGACTGTGGGGAGTTAATTCATTTGCAATGTGACTTACTTAATGAATTCAGTCGGCATATTCATAACGAACATGCTTTTTGGATTAATGTTGTTAAAACCACATTGCACGGGAAGTGTATGAGCTGTTTCCCAAAGCTTGATAAAAATCAGTCAAAAAGCTCAGATTTCACAGACAATACCATAAATCGGTGTTGCTGCATTTAAATGGGGGTCTTATTTATGAAAAAATTTGCTTTAATCATTATGTCTGCCTTGCTGCTTTCAGTATCATTATTCGGCTGCACAACCACTCCTGAAGAGCAAATCGATGTGCAAATTGATGTTCAGGGCGAAATGCTTAATATAGTTGCTACTATATTTGCACCTTTCGACTTTGCGAGGGAAATCGCAGGAACAAGAGCTAATGTTACAATGCTGCTTGCTCCAGGTCAAGACAGCCACGCTTTTCAACCATCACCTCGAGATATGATTACAATTATGAATTCAGATGTGTTTATGCATATTGGCGGAGACATGGACTTGTGGGTATACAGAATTTTAGATGCTGTTGATGCACCTGATATGAGAGTAATTACGCTTATGGATGCCGTTGAATTAGTTGAAAAAGAAATTGTTGAAGGTATGGAGCATGATCATGACCACAGTCATGGACATCACCATCACCACGGACATAGCCACGATCACGAACATGACGAAGATGATCATGAACATCACCATCATCACGAGCATGAAGATGAAGATCACGAGCATCACCACCACGATCATGATGACGAAGAGCACGGACATCACCATCATCATGACCACGATGATGAAGACCATGAACACCTCCATCATCACGACCATGACGACGAAGATCATGAACACCACCATCATCATGATCATGATGACGAAGACCACCACCACGATCATGAACATCACCATCACGAACATTACACACCTATGTTTGATGAGCATGTTTGGACTTCTCCAAGAAATGTAATGCTGATTGTTCAAGAAATTACAAGAGTTCTTTCAGAGCTTGATCCTGATAATGCTTATTATTATGAAGCTAATCTGGCGGCATACCTTTTGCAGCTTGAAGAACTCGATGCAGCATTTCAGGATGTTGTTGATAACGCCGTTCGTAACACTATAGCATTTGGAGATAAATTCCCATTCCGTTATTTTGTTGATGCATACGGGCTTGATTACTATGCTGCATTTCCGGGATGTTCAACTGATACCGAGCCAAGCGCAGCAACTGTTACGTTTTTGATAAACAGAGTTAACGAGCTTGAATTACCTGTAATATTCCATGTTGAGCTGTCTAATCGAAGGCTAGCTTACACGATAAGTTCTGAAACAGGAGCAAGAGTTCTTGAATTGCATTCAGCACATAATATAACAAGAGATGACTATTTGGCGGGGATCAGTTATATAGACATAATGACAGCTAATGTGTCAGCCTTAAGGGAGGCGTTGCACTAAAATGGCTTTAATAAATTGTAAAGATGTATCCTTTGCCTACGAAGGTAACCCTGTAGTAAGCGGTTTGAATTTCACAGTGAATGAAGGAGACTATTTGTGTATTGTCGGGGAAAACGGTTCGGGAAAGAGCACGCTTATTAAAGGGCTTTTAAACCTCAAACAACCGATGAGTGGGGAAATAATAATGGGCAACGGCCTACTTGCAAACGAAATTGGATATTTGCCTCAGCAAACCGCTGTGCAAAGGGATTTTCCTGCCAGTGCTTATGAAATCGTATTATCCGGCAGGCTTAGTCAACGCGGAATACGTCCGTTTTACTCAAAAGCCGACAAAGCTTCCGCTAAGGAAAACATGGAAATGCTTGACATTCAAAATCTTAGCAAGAGATGTTACAGAGAGTTATCAGGGGGTCAGCAGCAGAGAGTGCTGTTGGCCAGAGCTCTTTGCGCAACACAGAAGCTGTTGCTTTTAGACGAACCTGTTGCAGGGCTTGACCCCATCGTTACCCAGGATTTATATAAGCAAATTTATAGGATCAACAAAGAATCAGGCATCACGATAATAATGGTCTCTCATGATATTCATAGTGCTGTTAAGTATGCTTCTCATATCTTACATTTAAAAAATGAACAAGTGTTCTTTGGTGAAACAGAAGGTTACGTGAAATCCGGCGCAGGAGTTGGATTTCTTGGATCGGAGGATAACAAATGATTGATTTATTAATAGAAATGTTTTCATTTTCTTTTCTTGTGCGCACAGTTATAGTAGGCACGCTTGTTTCACTCTGTGCGGCACTTTTAGGGGTAAGTCTTGTGCTGAAGCGTTATTCAATGATTGGTGACGGGCTTTCTCATGTAGGCTTCGGGACTTTAGCAGTAGCAACTGCTCTTAACCTTGCACCCCTTACCGTTTCAATACCGATTGTAGTTTTAGCAGCATTTTTATTGCTAAGAATAAGCGAAAACAGCAAAATAAAAGGTGATGCCGCAATTGCTCTGATTTCTACAAGTTCACTTGCAATAGGTACTGTCATAATATCAATGACAACCGGGATGAACACAGATGTCTGCAATTACATGTTCGGCAGCATTTTAGCTGTAAGCCGAGATGATATGTGGTTAAGCATCGCCCTCGCCGTTGTTGTTTTAGCTCTTTTTGTACTATTCTATAACAAGATTTTTGCGATAACATTTGATGAAACATTTACAAGAGCAACAGGCGTTAAAAGCAGAACATATAATATGCTTATCGCATTTTTAACGGCTATAACTATCGTACTTGGCATGAGAATGATGGGTGCACTGCTTATTTCAAGTTTAATAATCTTCCCTGCTCTGACTTCAATGAGGTTATGCAAAAGATTTAAATCAGTTACTATATGCGCCGCCGTAATATCAGTAATATGCTTTTTCGTAGGTGTAACTGTTTCGTTCATGTACCCTACTCCAACAGGCGCAAGCGTTGTTCTTGTTAACCTTTCAGCGTTTTTAATATTTTGGGCAATAAGCTTAGTTATGCCGTTTATAAAAAGGGGGGTCAGAGCATGAAAAAGGTGTTGCTTTTGATTATGAGCACAGTAATTCTTACGGTTTTGTTATCCGGATGCAATGAAAATGGAGATGGAAACCAAAATTCAGTTTATGTTGAAATCGGAGAAAGGCTATTCATGACACAAATAATGGATATTATTGGCAATTATGACCATTACATAGGCAGAACTGTCCGATACGAAGGAGTGTTTGAAAAATTAGAATATTTCGGAGATGGAGACCCTCTTGCTTTTGTTTTTAGAAGAGGTCCCGGTTGCTGCGGTGATGATGGATTTGGTGGATTTATGGTAGTGTGGGAGGATAATGATGCCGATTTCCCGGAAAATGATGATTGGGTAGAAGTTGTCGGAACATTTGGGATAGTCGAAATAGATGGTCTTGCATTCAGAAGCGTATTTCTTTCATCTTTAACCGTTCTTGAAACCCGCGGAGAAGAATTTGTTTGGAGTTAATTTTAATATTCATAATATAGTAATGCGAATCAAGGGTTGAATAGAATCACTGTCATTGCGGGCTTGACCCGCAATCTCATCAATTCAATATGCTTACAAGATTGCGGGGCAAGCCCGCAATGACAAAAGTTTATTTTTTAACTCTTGATTGGCATTAGAAAGCCCTTTGCGCCTTAAACGCAAAGGGCTTATTATAATGTTGTTTACTGTTTTTCAAACTTCACATCCGTACCATCAAAGGTAACGCTTACTTTATCTCCGCCTTTAAATATCCCATCCAAAATATACTCAGCTAACTTATCTTCAATATTGTTCTGAATAGCACGGCGAAGAGGTCTTGCACCGAATGATTTATCATAACCTGCATCAGAAATAAACTCAAGTGCGCTTTCAGACAAACTAACCTCAACATCCATAACCTTTTTAACTCTGTCTGTAACTTCTTTTGCCATAATTCCGGCGATTTGAAGTATCTCCTCTTTATCAAGAGGATGGAAGACTATTATGTCATCAATGCGGTTGATAAATTCAGGGCGGAATAGGTTTTTAACCTCATCCATAACTAGTGCTTTCATATCTTCGTAAGATTTCTTTGCATCATCTTTTGAAACAAACCCTAGTTTCTTGGGCGATATAATATTTCTTGCACCTGCGTTTGAAGTCATTATAATGACTGTGTTTTTAAAGTCTATTTTTTTACCCTGACTGTCAGTTATATGCCCGTCTTCAAGTATTTGGAGCAATATATTAAATACGTCCGGGTGCGCTTTTTCTATTTCATCAAAAAGCACAATTGAATAAGGCTTACGCCTCACCCTCTCGCTGACTTGATTACCGTCATCATAACCTACATATCCGGGTGGAGAACCTATAAGCTTTGAAACACTATGCTTTTCCATATATTCAGACATATCAACACGGATAATGGAATCCTCATTGCCAAATAAAACTTCCGAAAGTGCTTTTGAAAGTTCCGTTTTACCAACTCCTGTCGGTCCTAAAAACAGGAAAGAACCTATAGGTCGTTTTGGGTTTTTAAGCCCTACCCTACCACGGCGAATTGCTTTTGATATGGATGAAACTGCTTCGTTTTGACCAACAACCCTTTTATGCAAAATATTTTCCATATCTTTAAGGCGCTTAGTTTCTTCTTCTTGAAGCTTTTTAACAGGAATTCCTGCCCATCCTGATATAATATCCGCAATTTCTTCATCATCAACCACATGGCTTGAAGCTTCATTACTTTGCCGCCAACTGTTTTTTTCTTCATCAAGACGGTTTTTTAGCTCTTTCTGCTTTGTTTTAATCTTACCTGCCTTTTCAAACTCTTCAGTTTTAATTGAAGATTCCTTCTCTTGCTCAAGTTCTGCTATTTCACTTTCCAACGCTTTAATATTTGGCGGAACGGTATAAGTTCTAAGTCTTACTTTTGACGACGCTTCATCTAAAATGTCGATAGCTTTATCCGGCAAAAATCTATCCGTTATATATCGAGATGATAGCTTAACGGCTGCTATAATAGCCTCGTCCTTTATAAGTACATTATGATGAGCTTCGTATTTATCACGTATTCCGCGCAGCATTTCGATTGCTTCTTCTTCTGAAGGCTCTTCAACTTTAACAGGCTGAAAACGTCTTTCCAAGGCGGCATCTTTTTCTATATGTTTGCGATATTCGTTTAATGTTGTTGCTCCAACAACTTGAATTTCACCTCTTGCAAGGCTTGGTTTAAGTATGTTTGATGCATCAATTGCACCCTCTGCCGCTCCTGCACCGATTATAGTATGAAGCTCGTCAATGAATAATATAACGTTCCCGGCGGCCTTAACTTCGTTCAGCGTCTTTTTAATACGCTCTTCAAACTCGCCGCGGTATTTGCTTCCCGCTATCATTGACGATAAGTCCATAGAAATAACACGTTTGTCTTTTAATATCTCAGGAACATCACCTGTTATAATTTTTTGTGCAAGCCCTTCAATAATAGCTGTTTTGCCAACTCCCGGGTCACCAACAAGGCACGGGTTGTTTTTTGTTCTTCGGCTTAAAATTTGCGTTATTCGCTCTATTTCTTTGTCCCTGCCAATTATAGGGTCAAATTTATCCTGAGAAGCCATATTGGTAAAGTCACGACTGTATTTATCAAGAGTTGGTGTGTTTGACTTTGATTGCTTTTCGCCCTTTTTGAATAACGGTGCGTATTGCTGCTGACCTTTATTATCCCCTTCTCCAAGCAAATGGAGTATTTCCTCATATAACTTCTGAATGTTAACATTAAGCTGCTTTAACATCTGTACGGCAACACTGTCTGATTCTCTCAAAAGTGCTAAAAGCATATGCTCCGTTCCAATATAGCCAGTGCCCATACGCAAAGACTCCTGCATACTTGATTCTAAAATACGCTTTGTGCGGGGAGTAAAATCTTGCGGTGCAAAAGCAACTTGCCCATTTTCACCTGCAAGCTCTGACATTTTTCCGCTTATAGCTGCCTCAGTTACTCCTTGAGAGGCAAGTGCCCTTGCAGCAACACCTTCTGAAATACTCATAAGCCCTAAAAGCAGATGTTCTGTCCCCACGTAATTATGCCTTAGCTGAACGGCAGAATTTTGTGCACTTTCAATCGCCATTCTAGCTTTTTCAGTAAATTTTCCTTGCATTTATTTTCCTCCTATGTCTTGTTTGACACCCTAAAACATACTTCTTAAGTATTCCGCTCTACAAACATCTCTTTCTTCCCCTTCAAGCTCTTTGCCTTCTTTTTTCTGAAGGCTGCCTACTTGTATATTCATCATAATACAGTAAATGTTATCCTTCGGTTTCTGTAAACCGACTATTCCCGAGACATATCCAAGCCGTAAATCAGAAAGGAGAGCTGTTGCTTCTTTACCGCTTATTTTGCGGGCGTTTGATAATATCCCATAGGCACGATATATGCTGTCTTCAAACTCAATGCGCCGTGTTTCTATAAGATGTTCTATCAGCTTCCTTTCACGTTCTTTGACTTGTTCTGTAACGGTTTTCAATATCGACATTATTTCACTTTCACTTTTACCCATCGTCACTTGATTTGATACTTGGTATATTCCGCCGTAAGGTTCTGTTCCCTCACCGTAAATTCCTCGTATTGTCATTCCAAACTTACCTATAGCGTAAACGATATCCTTAATCTGCCCGGTTTTTTGAAGAAGCGGCAAATGAAGCATGTATGAAGCACGAAGCCCTGTTCCCGTGTTAGTCGGACATGATGTTAAGTAACCAAAATCCTTATCAAAGGCATAATCGACTTTCGATTCAATTTCATCATCAATTTCACACATAGCATCCCATGCACCTGAAAGATCTTCTCCGGGGAATATCGCTTGCATCCTTACATGATCTTCTTCATTTATCATTATACTCATCGATTCGTCTTTTTTCATAAGGACACTGCTTATAGCGAAGCTGTTTAAAACTTCAGGGCTTATAATATGATGCTCCATAAGCGCAAGCTTGTCCACAGATGAAAGTTCATTCACATCCATAACGATGAAATCATCCTTAGGCAGCATTGCATTTTTAACATCATCAACCATTTTAACAGCATCAGCATCGGAAAGATTAATCGAAAACGGATATTCTTTAATATTTCTTGTAAGCCTAATTCGGGATGAAATTACTATATCATTGTCTGTTTTTTCGTCTTTGTACCACTTAACCAATTTTATCCATCCCCCTTTAACGCTTTTATTTCATCACGTATTCTTGCAGCAGCTTCATACTCTTCCCGTTCAATGGCCTTTGTAAGCTCTGATTTAAGGGCTTTAAGCCGCTTTTCATGTAAAATATCACTGCCTGCCCTTTGCGGCAGCTTGCCTCGATGTTCGCTTGCACCTTGTACATTATCGAAAATTGCACTAAGTTGGCTTCGAAACGCCAAATAACATGACGAACACCCAAGTCTTCCGTATTTTCTAAAATCATCATAAGTAAGCCCACAGCTATCACATTTATATGTATCAGCAGCAATAGGCGCTTCCTGCAGCTTCCCTATATCCTTAAAAAAGCTGTTTACAACACCCAGAAAGAAATTATCAAATGAAACGCCTGAAAGTTCAGAACTATGTTCAGTTGCGCATGTATTGCACAGATGCATTTCTATATTTTCGTTGCCCCAAATTTGCTTTAAGTGTATAGTTGCATGACGTTTTTGACATTTTTGACAAAGCATGATTGATCACCTCGGATATATGCCGGATTAGTTTATCCCAATAAGTATTCCCATTTATTGCATAATTTAATATACCACATTTTTTGTTAGCAGTCAAGAGCGGTGAGTGCTAATTATTTTGATAATGAACTCCCAAGGTTTTCAATTGAAGAAGACCAAGAATGTGTAGCCGCAAATCATTAAGCCTGTGCAGTCAACCCGGAACATACTCAATTATCTAATAATTCCGGCTTCCATGCATCAATTAACCTATCAATGCTCCATGCGGCATTGGCAGGACTTGTAGACGGCACATAAATAACAGGAACATCCAGATCAAGATGCCGACACAAATCATATGATTTTTTGCCGTTGCATAATATTTTTTCAATAGATGTGCCGCTTATAAAGGCGGAAATATCATTGTAAACAGGCTTCCGTATCGTTGAATCATCTGAGCCAACTATTTCACATTCCGCCAACACATCCCATATCGCAATGCCGTTTTCCAACAGCAATTTCTTTTTGTCTTCGATTGATTGAGGCATCCGGCAGCATAAGCACCCTGCAAGCACCGACCAAAAACGATTTCGAGGGTGGGCATAATAAAAACCCGCTTTGCGGGATTGTACTCTTGGCATTGTTCCTAGGATTAGGATTCGGGAGAGTTCGTTTGATATGGGGTTGAATGAGAAGGTTATTGAGTTGGTGTTTTGGGGGTTGTATATCATGTGTTTTTTTCTTTATTCCTCTCTTAGTATCGCAAGGTTAGCATCGTCAGAGCCTATCAGCTTGATTAACCCTCTGTTAATATCCCTTACAAATGTACGACCTTGGCATCTCCCACTTGGTTGCCTTATCTGTACATTAAAATCATTTGATTGAAAATCAGGCTCAATATCAATGATCATACCAATATTTGCATATTCCGGGCCTTCATCGAAAGAGATAATATCGCCGCACTTCCACTCTTTAAGTATTCCGACAAAAAATTTTTCAGCCTATTTTTTTAAACTTAATCTGGTAAATCTTCACAGGTCAACCCTTACTTAACAAGCAATTCTTCCATAGACACAGTTTCTGTATAGGTATCCTCGTCCGCCTGTCTTGCTAGTTCGTAATCATAATCATCTAACGGGTATTCCATCCCATGCAAATAAGACAGATAGTGAATTACATAGTATGCGAAATAACTATTTTGCTATTCATTGGCAATTTTCATAATATCAGCGTGCAAGCGATTACTGAACATCAAACGACAATTTCAAATTCAGAAAAAATTTTAGATTCAGAAAATAACATTTCACTAATCTCTTCCCTTGATAGTTCTTCCCTTACAGTTATTTCAACTAATTCTTTTATATTGGCAACAGCTTCTTCGTAAGAATCTCCTTGAGTAAAGCAACCTTTTATTTCCGGGCAAATTGCAAAATAAGAGCCGTTAAATTGTTTGGAGCATATCATTGATAATTTTGCAATCATAAGAATCATCCTCTATCTTTTCAAATAATCAAGCAAATCGTTTTTACTTATTTTTGCTTCCCTCAAAACCATTCTGATAAAATCCTCACCAAAATCTTTGCTTCCGTGAATGGGTATAGGTACGGAATTTACACCGTTGCCATAAATATGGTGACTTCCACCTTTTGCACGAATAAATTTGTACCCATTGGCTTCTAAAAATTTTATCAACTCTCGGGGTTTCATGACCAGTCCCAAATTATAGACACCACTTTTCATTTTTGAAACTATCTAACTCAGATGTGCTTTACCCGACCCCCAACGCTAACAGTCAAGTGAATCGCAAAATCAGTTGTGGCACTAAACATCACACTATCAATCCCCCTTAAAACAACTAAAGCAATTAATAACAACAAGCACAAAACAATTGAGGTTATATTTGATAGACTTCCTTTTAGACTTTTCGCTTTGGGTGCACCAACATTAAATATCGGGAATCGAGTAAAACACACCGAACTTACATAAATTCTCGAAAATAAATTTTGATAATAAAATCTGCTTTCGAGGTTTTTCTCTATGGAGATGAGGGGAGTCGAACCCCTGTCCGAAAATCCTATTACAAAAACTTCTCCCATTACAGTCGGTCTTCAAAATTCCCGCTTCATAATGCAAACCGACACGCATTATGAAGCGGTAGCTTCATAGGTTCTTTTTTTATCTCAAAGCTTTGATAAAAAAGTGCCCTGTCTTTTCGACGCCGGTTAACAAGGTGACAGGATGCCCTGTGCCGACGACGGCTTTACTAAGCCGCAAATGCTAAATTATTATTGTCTTTTCTTTTTAAAAGGTTGACATTGTTAACGCAGCTGCCTCTGCGAATGGCTATCCTTGTAATCTAAATCCCCGTCGAAACCATTACATCCCCTTGTTATTTTTCTTGGCGTATCTGCCAAGAAAACTTTAGTTATGATATATTATCGACAATTTTTTAGAAAATTTAATACAAATTTTTAACTTTAAACTCCTTTTCAGTTTCACGGCGTTGATCTTTTTTTGCTATAGCTTCACGCTTATCATAAAGCTTTTTGCCTTTTGCAATCGCTATATCAATTTTTACCAAACCTCCTACGAAATATATTTTTGTGGCGACTATTGTGTAACCGTCTTTTGTTACTGCGCCATTTAGTTTGTTGATTTCATATTTGTGCAGCAAAAGACGTTTGCGGCGCATTGGCTCTTTGTTAAATATGTTGCCGTTTGCATAGGGGCTTATGTGCAAGCCTTCTATAAACGCTTCGCCGTTTTCAATGCGTACATAACTGTCTTTAAGGTTACAACGTCCGGCACGAAGCGACTTAACTTCTGTGCCAAAAAGCTCAAGTCCCGCTTGATACGTTTCTTCGATAAAAAAGTCGTGAAACGCTTTTTTGTTGTTCGCTATTAACTTTTGACTTTTTTTATCGTATGGCATATTTTTGTGCTATCCTTTTGTTTTTAATTGGTCAATCATCATACCACAAAATAATTTAAACTTCAAGGCTCATGCGGAATTTGTCGGCAAGTTGTCATTTAAAACGGCATAAAAGGTAACATTATATTGCCCATAATACGAATAGGCGCAATGCTTGTATTGTTTGTTCCGTTGCCAAGCTGTCCTCTGTCGTTAAGTCCCCAAGCCCAGAGGCTTCCGTCTTCTGTAATTGCAAGTGTGTGATTTGTATCGGCCGAAACAAATACAACATTGCCTAAAGTTTCTTCTAGCAAAAACCGCCGCAAATATTCTCCTCGCAGATTCCTCAAGCTTTCGTTGGCTATCAATGTGCCGTCTTCGGTGATAACATATGTGCGTGCTATAAATTCATTATTTTGCGTTGCGAAACGCGCATCGTCAATTATGCGAGTAGGAGAGCTTAAATACATAGCAGAATCGCCGTGGGAGTTAATATGACTGCCATTATCCCAACCCCATATATATAACCCGCCGTTTTCAGAAACTGCCATAGACCTGGATTCTGTAGCAGTAGCTGAAATTACTCCATCCATTATCTTTTCGGGGACAGATGCCGCGTAAATTTCTCTAGATCCAAAGCCGGGATTATTTCTTATGTCCGCATCGGAAGGATTACTCGTTCCGTTACCAAGTTGTCCGAAACTATTAAGCCCCCAAGCCCAAAGACTTCCGTCGCTTCTAATAGCAAGTACGTGATCTGTGCCGCTAGAAACAGAGATAACATCTTCCATAATTCGCACAGGCGTGCTTTGCTCAATTCCTGTGCGTATACCGTTGCCAAATTGACCAAAGATGTTTGAACCCCAAGCCCAAAGACTCCCATCGGTTCTGACAGCTAAAGCATACATAGAAGAAGTGGAAACTGTGACAACATTATCCATAATTTTCACAGGATTAAGCCGTGATGTCATAGTACCATCACCAAGCTGCCCCCATTGATTATTTCCCCAAGCCCATAATTCGCCGTCGTTTGTAATCGCCATAGTGTAAGAGCCACCGGCAAAAACGGCAGCAACATTACCCATTATTCTAACCGGCTCTGCCCTGTCGTTATTGTCAAGGATCATCTCGTATGTATAATTTTCATCCCAGCCTGTTAAAGTAACTGTACCATCGCCTAATTTGCCGAAACGGTTACAACCCCAAGCCCACAGGCTGCCGTCATTTCGTATTGCAAAACTTGACTGAGCGTATGTTGAAATCGGAACAGGCACTATATCAAGCCAAATTTCTGTTGTTACAGCAACCGTATTTGCATCCGCATCCCAAGCTACATTGAACCCCAAGCTTTCCAAAATAAGGCGCAAAGGCAGCATTGTTCTGCCATCTATTATTTGAGCAGGGGAATCTAATTCAAATGATTCACCATTTGTGGTAAAAACATTACTGCCAATTTCAACAATTATCTCATAATTCACATTTTGCAAAGTGGCAATTTGAGCATTTGGATTCCAGTCCACCCTAAAACCCAACGTTTCAAAAACATCACGCAACGGAACAAGAACACGACCGTCTACAATATCAGGTTTCTGATTTGTGAAGCTTACCGGTTCACCACTTATAGTGACGATAATAGAGTCTGAAGCGTTAGTGGTAATGGAAGTAACAAAAATACAAAACATAAAAAACAGTGCGGCAATGTATATTTTTTTCATTTGAACCACTCCTTCTTTTATTGTGAATAAAGCCAATCCACTACTTCCTATAAAGCTTAGTCCCCTGATAACTAGGTTCAGAAGTTAGATTTACACCTAGTTTTCTAAAAACATTATTATCTACCTCGGCAAGAATTACGGTAGAATGAGCTTCACAGCCTTTTAGCCTGCTGAGCTGACTTATAGCCATTTCAGCAGTTTTATCCGTTACGGCGCATATTGACAACGCTATCAGCACTTCGTCTGTATGCAGCCTTGGGTTACGATTGCCCATTTGCCCTGTTTTAAGCTTTTGTATCGGCTCTATAATTGTTGGGGAAATAAGCTCAACGTTGTCGTCTATTCCGCCTAGTCGTTTAAGCGCATTTAACAGTGCAGCAGAAGATGCACCTAACAGCGATGATGTTTTACCTGTTACAATCTCTCCGGAATGCAGCTCTATAGCTGTTGAAGGGGTTAAAGCTTCGTCTGACTTTTCAAGAGCAGCTACTGCTACTTTTCTATGTTCGGGTGTTAATTTTGCCTGTTTCATTATGTAACCTATTTTATTGACTGCATCATCAGATGTAACACTTCGCTTGTTGTCACATAAAATTTTATAATATCGCCTAACTATCTCATTACGGCTTGCTTCTGAAACAATTCCATTGTCAGTTATGCATCTGCCCGCCATATTAACTCCCATATCGGTTGGCGACTTGTATGGACAACTGCCATAGATTTCTTCGAAAATTGCTGTTAAGACAGGAAATATTTCTATATCCCTGTTGTAATTAACCGCCTTTTCTCCGTATGCATCTAAGTGATATGGGTCAATCATGTTAACATCATTTGATTCCGCTGTGGCTGACTCATAAGCGAGGTTAACTGGATGGCTAAGCGGCAAGTCCCATATAGGAAATGTTTCAAATTTTGCAAAACCGGCTCTTATTCCTCTTAAATTTTCGTGATAAAGCTGAGAAAGGCATGTCGCCATTTTACCGCTGCAAGCACCCGGTGCAGTTACGATAACAAGCGGACGGGTAGTTTCGATGTATTGATTTTTACCATAACCATCATCGCTTACAACTGCGGGCACATTTGTTGGATAGCCCGGAATTATGTAATGAAAGTAAGTTCTTATCCCCATTGACTCCAACCTCCGGGCAAATGCTTCAGCATTTGCCTGTTTGGAGTATTGAGTGACACATACCCCTCCGACATAGAGCCCTATTTCACGGAACGCATCAATAAGCCTAAGAACATCTAAGTCATAAGAAATTCCTACATCGCTCCTGATCTTGTTTGTCTCTATATCTTTTGCGTTTATAGCAATAATAATTTCAGCCTTGTCGGCAAGGGTCATAAGCATACGGACTTTACTGTCCGGTCTGAACCCGGGCAAAACTCTAGATGCGTGGTGGTCATCAAAGAGTTTGCCGCCAAACTCAAGATAAAGCTTGCCGCCAAACTCTTCGATTCTTTTATTAATATACATTGATTGTGTTACAAGATATTTGTCATTATCAAATCCAATTGATGACATTTTACACACCCCAATTGAGTTCTTGTTTAATATTTAATATATAATAACTTCTTTCCCAAATAGCCTTGGATCTTCAAGGTTTATTTTATCAGCATATCCTTTTGGAACCGAAACTGTATCAGGATCGCCATCAGAGACATATCTTTTTTGGGGGTTATTTTTGTAGTATTCAAGACACCACCCCAAATCAGTTTCCTCATTTTCTGACGCTCTTACCCTTGGTGCATTAAGCGGGTCGAATTCAACATGCCCCGGCGTCGCAGATGAACCGCTTTGACCTTCACGCAGTGCTATATCATAGTTATATTCTATCCCATCGCAAAGACCTTTAATAGCAAAAGCCCTAAGCGCAGATTTTGGGCGTTGACCATATGGGTATACAATACTTCTGACTACGTAATCATCAGGCAAAAGTTCTTTTAAGTTGTTATGCTGTTTGCCAATTTCCTGCTGCAAAGGATATGCATCAAGGCTTCTTAGGTTCTTATGTGAGTACGTATGATTTGCGATATCATATCCGTTATCGATTAGATATTTAAGTCTTTCTTGAACAGTACCTGCACCTTTAAACGGCTCATCCACACCGATTATCGCAAAGGTTGCGGCATTGCCAAAGTCAGGATATTCCGCTGCAAATTTCTGCAAAATATCAACGGCGCAGCCTTCTTTTGGAACAAGGTTTCCATTAACATCACTTTCAAGTGAAAATGTAGAGCTTAGACCATCATCAAAAACGAATGCAACAGGAGAATAGCCGACAGAAACCTTTATATCATTATCAATAATATCATTAAGCGAAACAAGGCGATAGCCAGCTTCGTATAAGTTTTTCAAATCCATTTTAAAATCATCAGCAGTACGCTGATATGAAACATGCGGCTTTGATTTTACAAGCCCGTGATACATCAGTATCATTATCGTACCCATTTCATTAGGCTCAACTGTACAGTAATCTATATCAGGAACTGAATCAAGCGGGCTTTTGGTGTTTTCCAAAGGCTTAAGAGCCTCTTTAGCATCATTCGCTTCACATGTAAAAGAACATGGAACGTTATAAAAGCTTATAGTGACAGTAAGTAAAGTCAATTTGACCATGAGTGTTCTAAAATTTTTGAACATGTTTTATCCCCCTAAAAAATATATAGGGATATTGTTGCTCAAAGAAATTTAATTATTCACTAGGAGGTCTTTCCAAAGAAATACAGCCTAGCTTGATCCCTCTAAATTCATCAAGCAGTATTTCTGCTGTTCTGTTTAAGTCAATTTCGGAACCTTTTTTAACAAAACCTCTTGCCTTTCCTATCCGATGCAGGATTTCTTCTGGGTCGTCGCCCGGATTCAGTTCGATTTTATATCTTTCGATAAGTTTTTCCGGTGAAATTTCGCATAAAGTCTTTATCAATTCAACAGAAAGAGAATACATGTCCATAATATCATCTTTTACAGCGCCTGTAAATGCCAAATTAAGTCCTGTTTGAACATCATCAAATTTAGGCCAAAGAATTCCCGGAGTATCTAAAATATCAAAATCTTTCAACGCTTTTATCCACTGCTTACCTTTCGTAACACCGGGTCTGTCGCCTGTTTTTGCAGGACTTCCACCTGCAAGCTTGTTTATGAATGTTGACTTTCCAACATTTGGTATGCCAACAACAACAACTCGAATAGGCGTAAAAATTCGACCTCGCCCCTTATTGTTCTCTATTTTTTCTTGCATAAGCTCTCGTGATTTAGCAATTACTTCCTTAACTCCAGAACCTTTTGACGAATTAACTAAAATTACAGACAAGCCCTTTTCGGTAAAATATTCTTTCCACATTACAGTAATTTTTGGATCTGCTAAATCTGATTTATTAAGTGCCAAAATACGATGTTTATTACCGGCTAGACTATCAATATCAGGGTTTTTGCTGCTTAGTGGGATTCGAGCGTCTAAAAGCTCAATAACCACATCAACAAGGGAGATATTTTCAAGTATCAATCGCTTTGCCTTTGCCATGTGTCCGGGATACCATTGAATTAACATTATCTCACCCTCACCTTATAAATACGTGCTGTAAATTAAAAAGGCTGCCTCACTTTTCACAAGACAGCCTCGGAATCAACTAAGCTTTTTTTCTCATAAGAACTTCTTTAACTTTAGCTTTCTTGCCGATTCTATCACGCAAGTAATAAAGCTTCGCTCTTCTAACAACGCCTCTCCTTACAACTTCGATTTTTTCAATACGAGGCGAGTTAAGCGGCCAGGTTTTTTCAACACCAACACCGTATGAAAGTCTTCTAAGTGTGAATGTTTCACGGATTCCGCCATTTTGGCGCTTAATCACTGTTCCTTCAAATACTTGAATTCTTTCTCTCGTACCTTCCACTATCTTGTTGTGAACACGAATTGTGTCGCCGATATTAAAAGGGGTTATTTCGCTCTTGATTTGCTCTTTTTCAAGATCCTTAATAATTTGATTCATAGCATTTCCTCCTTCCTTCATAGACGTTCATAGCGAAAGCGCAAGAGGAACGTCCGTGTTGCTTGTGTTTAACCACACCGACAAGTCTATCACAATATATAACATAATGCAATGATTTTTTTGAAAAAACTTGTAATTTTGTCTCCCTTTTAAAACTCACACTTTACGCTGTAAAATCATAGTATGTTTTACAAAAGCAAGGAGGTTTTTCTGATGCACAACGAACAAATACAACCTATAAGACATGAGCACAAAGAAGTTGGCGAACTTCCGATAGCGTTTCCATATGTTCCGCCACAGCATTTTACAGACCGCTATTCTGATGATGACGCAATAATAAGGGGAACTCTGTTCCCGGAGCTTGATCTGCCGTTTAAAGATTTCACAATAACAGAACCACTTCAAAACAATCTTATGACAGAAAAAATGAAAATCGACTTCGTCTGCCTTGAGCTAAAGTTATATCTTGATACCCACCCACACGACACCGAAGCTCTTGAATATTACCGTGAATACAGCGAAAAAAGCAGACAGCTAAAAGAAGAGCATCGAATCGAATCAGAACGTCCGGGCTACGACAACTGGGTCTTTGACCCTTGGCCATGGGAATAGGAGGCAAAAATTTATGTTTGTTTATGAAAAAAAGCTGCAATACCCTGTGAAAATTAAAAATCCTAATCCACAGTATGCTAAATTTATTATGTCGCAGTACGGCGGACCAGACGGTGAATTAGGTGCATCGTTACGATATCTAAGTCAACGTTTTGTTATGCCATATCCAGAGCTGCGTGCGATTTTAACTGATATAGGAACAGAAGAACTTGGTCATTTAGAAATGATTGGGACAATAGTGCATCAACTAACCCGCAACCTTACGGTAGACGAAATAAAAGCTGGCGGATATGAAGACTACTTCGTTGACCATACAACCGGAATTTATCCAACAGCGGCATCAGGAACACCCTGGAGTGCAGCAGGTATTCAATCTAAAGGAGATGTAATTGCAGACCTTGTTGAGGATATGGCAGCAGAACAAAAAGCTCGTGTAGTATACGATAACATTTTGCGAATGGTTGACGATCCGGATGTTCGTGATCCTATCATTTTTTTAAGAGAACGAGAAATAGTGCATTTCCAACGTTTCGGTGAAGCTGTTAATATCGCAAGAGAAAAAATGGACAGCAAAAACCTCTACGCATTTAATGCCGCATTTGATAAGCAATAATATTCTTTGCCTTAAAAACTGAAAAAATTCCATTTTTTGGATAAGGAATATTACAAATGACTTATCGTCAATTATATTTCGTCAAAAGGTTCTTGAAGTACCAATAAAGGTACAACGAGAACCTTTTTGGCATATAAATCTTAAGAGAAATTTGTATCAGTAAGTTCCCTTGACAATATCAAAAACATAACATATACTACCAACAGAGCAGATAGATTGTATCACTCACTAAAACGAGCTTTTGAGCTTTAGTGTGGATGCGGAACAGGGTGAAAGTCCCTACGAGCGGGTCACTGTGAAGCGGTGTGGTTTGTACCATTATCGATAAGTCAGATACGCTGTGATACATCATTAGCTTCCCCGGACGGAGCAATGTTTTTTTGTATTTAGTGCATATATGCATTTTACACGCTTCGTTATTTTTGACAAAGCGTGTTTTTTTATTTCCCGGGAATCTGCTTGAGAAGGAGGTGCCATAGAAAAGCAATCAACATTGATGCAAGCAAAAAATCTAATTGGACTGTGACAAAAAAGTCACAGCGAAGAGAAGGGAGCTTAATTTTGAAAAAAAGAAAAATAAGTATGCGCTTACTTGCTATGTTACTGACATTTACTATGGTTATTGGGATTGTTCCTACGCCTGTGCTTGCGGATTACAACGATACACCTACATATGATGTCAGCTATGAAATTGAAAACTCCGGCTCGGAAGATGAGACAGACAAAGATTTTACGGGAAATGATTACGACAAAGAAATAACGGAAGAAAATGGTGAGTACGAGGATGAAAGCGACGAAGGCTTAGAAGAAGGCGAAATCAATGCTGAGCCTCTTGAAGCGCAGATACTTCCGTTATCAGAGGAAACGATTACTGTCTTCATTACCTTTGAAGGCTATAATCTTGGTCATGGATTTTATGTTGAACCAACGGCTATAACGCTGCCCTTAGGACTGACTGCGGCACATGCCACAGTTGAGGCATTAAACCAGGTCGGTATACGTGCCAATGCTTTGTCAACAACTTGGAACGCTGATACTAACCTATTGGAACTGACCGATGGACTTTCTGGGTTTTATTTATCTAGTCTGCATGGCGTTAACAAAGGTTTTGTAAATCTTCCTAGCTATCTTGCAAACAGGACTCCATGGGTAGACATCTTCCAATGGAATGATGCGGTTGAGGGTGGAAACCTTGGGGAATTCGACTTTACAAGCTCGTCAGGCTGGAAGATAACGGTTAATCACGTTGTTATTGATGCCGGTGCCGGGTCATGGGATCTAAAAAATGGTGATGTAATCAGATGGCAGTTCACCGTGTACGGGCATGGATCCGACCTTGGCGTGCCATCCGGATGGGTTGAGCCAATCTACCACCATACGAATAAAACCGATCTAATACGCAGCTTGTTTATACCCGGTGCAACTCTTGACTCAAAACAAGCAGCTTTGGATGTAATCATCAATCCATTAGCAACGACGGAGCAAGTGACAAACGCTCTTTTGACCTTGCAGGGAGAATATGTTCCGGAAACAAATCTACCGGAGAATTTTTGGTTTGAGATTCATTCCCCTGAAAATCCTTTAGATTTTATCACAAGAATTAACGCAATTTTAGTTGAGGAATTTGGACAGACGTATGGAGATTATGACTATTCTGTAGTTGAAAGATTAAGAGTAACAGGAGTCTTGCCAACCGGATCAGGAGGCTTTTTCAATTGGGGTGCCAATATAAGAGTTCCTCTTGGTCCTTATTTGGTTGAACTGGATTTATCCGGTCTTACCGGAGGGGCTGTGCCAATTATTACCCAGTGGTCGCAGCTTGAATCTATAATAATGCCGGCCGGAAGGAACGCTACAGGCGGCTTTTCGAATAACCCTTCGCTTGAAAGAATAACTTGGGTTGGTAACGTTGAAACTGTTGGTCCAAGCAGTATATCATTTTCATTTTTTCAAAACACACCATCGCTGAGGTATTTAATATTCCACGGTGATACCGCACCAAATTTTAGCAATAACCAAACCAATGCGAACTCAATGTTTAATCCTACTTGGACAGGATGGACCCACCAACCTGTAGCTTATGTGCGTGACAACACCACCGGTGGGTTTGAACTTGAGGCTTTTAGACGACACTTCGCTGAAGTAAGAAATCTTGATGTATCAGATATTCCTGTAGCGGACAAAGAAGTCTTAGATGAGGCAATAGCAAATGCTAAAGCCTTAAGCGAATCCGACTATACGCATGCAAGCTGGGCATTTATGCAAACAGCTCTTGCTGCTGCACAAATGTTAAGCCCTGTGGCAGCACAGGCAGATGTTAACAATGCAACAGCAAGGCTTATTGCAGCAATAGATGCGCTGATTCCATACGGATATGACATAACCTTTATCAGCGTTCCGGAAGGCGCAACTGTCGGTGTATTCCGCAAGGGTATCGCCGGAAACATTCATTTTACGGCTTTTGAGAGCTTCCAGATGATCCTTGATTATGAGCGCACTGAAGACGCACCCGGAAGGGATATATGGCGAGCGAGAATGCCCGTTAACACAGATTTACATGTTGAAGTATACATACCCGGTCAAACCGCAAAGAGAGCACAGTTTATTAGAGTAGGCTCACATGGAACAATAATAGATGTAGAACTACCCTTGACACATTCCTGGAGCGGAAGCAGCAGCACAGCTTGGGATGACAGAAATATCTTGACAAACCTTAATAACACAGGTGCTGTAAACCTTAGAATGGGAGGAACATTTAATCTTGATACGTTCCGTGTATGGCAAGCCATGCATGGTTTTACAGAAAATTATTTCATCGAGCCGGAGTTTAGAGCCGAAGTAGTTGAAGGCAATAACGTTACAGTTGACCGCATAGGTGTCCCTGGACGTGAACGGTTTGCAATAACGGCTACTGGATATGGGCTAAGCATCATTAGGATAACTTTCGGGGCATTGGAATATGTACGCAGCGGTCAAACCAGAACATATGCAGCAATAGATGAACGCAATGTGCTGTATATACCGATTTATGTAGGCGGTATGGGAAGCATTAACACCGGCCTTTCTGAGTGGCGCAACGATTTTGATACTTTTTATTTCGATAAGAGTGCCGGTTACGGCGAACTAAGCTTTGCTCCGCAGAGTGGAAGCTCAGTAAGAGTTCGTACTCCGGGCATTGGATGGACAACAGTTAATCCAAACAGTGACGGCAGCTTTACCGCACAGCTTAGAGATGGACGTAATATTGTTGAGGTTTCAGATGGTGAAATGCGGAATTTTCATGTGATTAGGGCACGTGGCGTTGAAGTTACGGTTTTGAACATGACAAGACCCTATGAAGATTTTGAAGTGGGAGACACAGCCCAAATAACCATTAGAGGCATTACAGAACCAATTGAGAAGCTTGCTGGAATTTACAACCCGGGGTTCGGTACAAGTCTAAGGTCGGCAATTAGGTATTACACCACAGATGGGTTTATCGAAAGTAATAGGGCTAACTTACAATATCAAACTTTAATAAGCACGTTTACAGTGCAGTATACATTAACCGATGAATCAACAGGCGTATTGGAAGGTCGCATTCGTGCGGGTTCAATGGGATCGAACATTGGTGCACACCGCAACATCCCGCTTGGTGGTGTAGGTGCAAACATGCAGGCAGTGGGGGTTGGACCGTATTCATTTGGTGCGCTTCCGGTGATTACTCTCCTAGACGAGAGACTTGCGCCGCAAGAACCGGACTGGGAAGAAGTTATGAACCGAGGTCTTAGCAGGATAGTCTCAGCTATATCCGCACCGCAATTTGGCTCTGTCGGCGGAGAATGGGCAGTGCTTGCGTTGGCTCGTTCCGGGTTTGATGTGCCGTATGGATACTTTGAAGCATATATTCATCAAATTGGCGAACGCCTTACAAATGTAGGCATAGTTACTGATCCTAACAGCACAGCAAACGGCGGCGGACAATTCCCGCTTAATCGTGTGTATAATCCGGCGATAGGTCGATATGAAGTAAGGCTTGGTCATCAAGTGCAATCTACTGAAAATTCTAGGCTTGTGGCAGCTTTAACATCACTGGGTATTGATGCATCAAACTTTACCCACAACGGAGTAACTTTTGACCTAATAGCACAATTTGGTCAACGCACCAACGCCACCAGCAATCAAATGTGGGGAGAAATGCAAGGCATAAACGGTCCGATATGGAATTTGATTGCATTAAATTCCCGTGGTTGGGACGCACCTTATGAGATTTCTGACAGAACATGGGTTGGAGGCACGACCACATCAAATCCAATTACTATTACAGAGCGTATCCAATGGGTTTTGGCTGTTCAGTTGAACAACGGCGGTTGGAATTTAAACAATCATAGTCCCGGTCATAGCCCCGGCATAGCAGCTGATCCGGATATGACATCTATGGCAATACAGGCACTTGCACCTCATCGAGATTTTCCCGGCGTTGAAGATGCTATTCAAAGAGCGTTAGCTGAGCTTTCAAGAACCCAGCTTGATAACGGCGGTTGGAATTCTTCAGTTTTTGGAACAGTGGCTGATAACGTCCAAAGTGCAGCACAAGTAGTTGTTGCTCTTACAGATTTGGGAATAGACCCTCAGCTTGATGAGCGGTTTATTATGCCAAACGGCAACCCTGTTACAACTATTTTAAGATTTTTCGATGAAGAAACAGGCGGATTTATACATCCTTTAGGAGGCAATGTTGATCAAATGGCAACAGAACAGGCTGTCTATGCTCTTGTTGCATATTGGCGTTTTACAGAAGGCATGCTGCCGCTGTATAATATGGCTGATGCATTTGCACCTGGCCAGATTGAGGTTGATAGAACAGCACTTAATGCGGCTATAGCGGCGGCAGACGAGCGCATAGAATCTAACTATACTCCAAATTCATGGGCATCTATGCAAGAAGCACTTTCATATGCAAGGTTGATATTTGATAACAACAATTCAACACAATTGGAAGTTGATGCGGCAGTTGGAGCTCTTAGCTTTGCATTAAACGCCCTTATGCGCCATGCTGATTTAACTGCACTTAACACCGCAATTGCGGCGGCAGAAATGCGTGTTCAAGCAAATTACACAACAGCAAGCTGGAGAAACATGCAAACAGCACTTTCAACGGCAACAGAAGTTCGTGACGATGCTAACTCAACACAAAATGCAGTAAATGAAGCGTCAAATAATCTAACGGCAGCTACAAATGCTTTGGTTTTAACGGGAGGCGGAGGCGGAACACAACCAACGCCACCTCGTATCTTCATTAGTGTACAAAATCCAAATGCAAGATCTGGCGACCCAACGCAATTTTTAACCGGCAGATATGTTGATATAGATGCAGGAGAAACAGCTTACAGTATTCTGCGTAGAAATGAGCTCGGCTTACAAGTACGCTCATCAGGTCATGCTGTTTGGGCAGGAATGTATGTAGAAGCTATAAATAACTGGGGCGAATTTGACGGCGGACCGCTATCGGGCTGGATGTATGTTGTTAATGGCATATTCCCCGACTTTTCATCATCTTTGTATGAACTTCAAGATGGCGATGTTCTTCATTGGCTGTACACATACGATCTGGGAGTAGATCTTACATCTTGGGGAACAGGCAGCTTCGGAGCAAACAGATCTGCTTTAAGGTCAGAAATTGCACGGGCAGAAGAGCTAAACCAAGCAGACTACACACCTGCTTCTTGGGCGGTAATGCAAACAGCTTTAGCGGCGGCGAGGCGAGAAGTCAACAGAACAGTAGTCCCGCAATCTGATATTGATGCAGCTGCAAATGCCTTGCGTGAAGCGATAGATGCATTGGTAAGCGCAGCAGTATCCGGCGGTGGCGTAACAATCATCACCCCTGATGTCAGCACCATTATTAATTTAACACCACAGATCAGAGGAAGGCACGCTACAGCATCAGTTCTAACAGCACAAATAACAGATGCTCTTGGGCAAGTCTTACAAGAGCTCGAAAATGAAAACGAGGATGCGATAGGAGAAGTCAGGCTGAATATTGAGAAAGTTGATGCCGCATCCGTATCAATGACAATCCCAAGAAGCGCATTGGGCTACATTGCCAACAACTCTGATGTAGTATTGACGATACAAAGCGGCATAGCAACACTGACCTTCGACAGCACAGCACTCACAAGCATTGTGGCGCAAAGCGGAGAGAATGAGAACGTGGTGTTTGACATAAGAAGTCTGACGGCAGATGAGTTATCCGAGGCTCAAAGGGATATCGTGGGTGAAAACACCTTATTCCAACTTACAATTACGGCAGGCAGTGACCGCATTTCAGATTTCGGATACGGGCTTGTCACAGTGATTCTACCGTACACGCTGATAGAAGGAGAGGATGCAAGCTTACTCTCTGTATTCAATCTGACCACTGATAACACAATCAGAGAGATCGCAGGCGCAAGATACAATAGTGATCTCGAAGGATTTGTTTTCACAACCAACTATTTCTCCTTATTCTTCATTGATATGCCTGATATTGCAGTTCCACTCGCTGAATTTCCGGTAAATTCTAATGACGTGTCTTGGTCAAAACCATTCACTGATGTGAATGAAGCCGACTGGTTCTATGATTCAGTCAGATTTATGTTTACGAACGACTTGATGAACGGTACCGGTGCAGGACAATTCTCACCTGATATGAACCTTACCCGTGCTATGCTTGTCACTATATTGTGGAGGCTTGAAGGCTCTCCGCTTGTTACAAATAATAGCAGCAATTTCAATGATGTAGCAAGCGACCGATGGTATTCGTCAGCAGTCGCATGGGCTAGCACAAACGACATTGTAGGCGGCTATGGAAATGGCATTTTCGGGTCAAATGACAATGTAACTCGTGAGCAAATCGCTGTGATACTGCAAAACTATGCGCAATTTATAGACGAAGTCGCCTTTGACAGCTCATTAGCACCAGACTTTACCGATTCAGACAGCATATCGCCTTGGGCGCAAGAGGCTATGAAATGGGCAAATGCAAACGGTCTTATAACAGGGCGTACATTAACAACGATCGCTCCGAATGGAACTGTTACCCGGGCAGAATTTGCAGCTATTTTGCAACGATTTATTGAGGCACAATAATTTAAATTGAGAAAGGGGAGTCTTTAGTGACTCCCCTACTCCCCTTGTTACCCTACCCTTGCAATACAATGTACAACACGCCTGAAACTGCTAAAAATTCGCTTCTTCATGTATCGGAAGGAAGTCCGACGGCGTAGCCGCTTTTGCCGTAGGCAAAAGTACTGAATTATTTTCGGTTTTGGTGTACGGCTAGTACAACCTGCAACCTCAAATTTCGAATAAACGAATTTTTAGCGGTTTCAGGTCGGAGAGTTTTGAGTCGGAAATTTTTATTCCTGCCACGAAAAGA
>Ga0123352_10000321_pt1 | contig 57789 bp, 50 predicted proteins | sample TergutLab28metaG_FD_89700 | JGI IMG/M metagenome (GOLD analysis project Ga0123352, IMG submission 89700) | Labiotermes labralis P1 segment gut microbial communities from Petit-Saut dam, French Guiana - Lab288 P1 | ecosystem: Host-associated > Arthropoda: Insects > Digestive system > Gut ... | reverse complement strand
TCAAGAAAAACGAGCCTTACAATGCGGAGCTTTACCGACAATCAGATATGCCGCCGATGAAGCGTGAAGTCACGTTGGAACAGGCTATTTTCTTAATGCAGAGGCAAGGGTATATCGTCACCGCTCCTGCCTAAGTGACCATTCTTAGATTTTTGCCCGCTTTTTAGAGGGCTTTTTTGTTCTGCGCTATTTTACGGCGGTAGAGATTTAATCGGTTTCAAACTTATACCTCCATGTAGGGGCGCGCATGGCGCGTCCGGGCAGATAATCGTGGCGTGCGGACTCCTGGTGCGCGCCCCTATAGTCTAATGAATAGCGGCAATGGCACCTTCCAGGCTGCTTATGATATCGCTTGCGTCTTCAATTCCCACAGACAACCGCACAAGCCCGTCCTTTATCCCCATTTTCTCGCGGACCTCCTTGCTAAGCATTCCGTGGGTCATCAGTGGGGGCTGCTGCACCATGGTGTCGCAGTCGCCCAGGCTGACGCAGTACTTTGCGATTTCCAGGTTGTCGCAGAACTTGGTGGCGGCCTGGGTACCACCCTTTACCACAAAGGAAAGCATTCCGCCGTAGCCAACGTCACCGTACAGTTTTTTTGCCAGCACGTAATCGGGATGGCTGGGCAGCCCAGGGTAGATGACGCTTTCGATCTGCGGTTGCCCTTCAAGCCACTTAGCAACAGCCATCGCGTTCTCGCAGTGCGCGCGCATACGCAAGTGGAGTGTCTTTAGGCCGCGCAGCATAAGCCAGCAACTGAACGGACTGGGCACCGGCCCCAACTTCTGATAAATCGACGCGCGTATTTTGTCGATAAATTTGGCGTTGCCCACTGTAGCACCCCCGATAAGGTCACCGTGGCCGTTTATGTACTTTGTGGTTGAGTGCACTACAACGTCGACACCGTACTCCAAAGGTCGGATCAAATATGGGGTGGTGAACGTGGAATCGAGCATGGACATAATCTCAAACTTTTTGGCCGCCCCGACAAATTTTTCGATGTCAAGCACACCCATGGTTGGATTGAAGATTGTCTCTGCGTAGAGCAGCTTAGTGTTTGGTCGCACAGCTTTGGCTATGGTCTGCTCCTCAAAGTCATCGACATAAGTAATGTCGATTTTAAACTCCTCGAAAAGCTGATCAAACAGCTTGAAAGTGCCGGAATACAGCGTCTTGTGGGCAATGATGTGGTCACCGGTTTGCGCACAGGCCAACACCGCCAGCGAGATCGCCGCCATACCTGAGGCCGTAACCAAGCAGCGCTCGGCGTTCTCAAGGGCGGCTATTTTCTCTTGCAGCTCGTTCTGGGTTGGGTTGCGGGAGCGCCCATAGGTAAAGATGCCCTCCTTGTCCCCGGAAAGGTACCGCTCGCGCATCTCCGGCGTCCAGCAATAGGTGGCGGTCATATGCATAGGAGCAAGCAGCGCACCAGTGGCGGGATCAATCTCCTGTCCCGCGTGAACAGCTTTTGTGCCAAACCCTGTATTCTCCAGTTTCATATTCTGTCAATCTCCTTGTTTATGCCAAGCGCTATCTTGATGTGCTTTGTCCCGTTCGCAATCAGCTCTTCAAATCCGCCAACAACCAGATCGTCCAGCGCAACTGTGCGGGTAATAAGGGACTCCGGATTAATTTCTCCCTCAGCCATACAGCTCAGCGCAACAGCGATTTCATCTGTGTGGGCTTGGGAAGTAATCAGCCTGCGCTCACTCTCTTGGAAGTCATTCATGGGGAAAACGGGCGGGCTCTCAAAGACACCCATTACCGCAAGCGTACCGCCGGGTTTTAACACCGCAATGCTGGAATCCAGAGTATTTTGGCTGCCCACGCATTCGTACGATATATCTGCAAGTGAACCGAAAAACTTCCGAGTGGCTTCGATTAAATCCTGACGCAATACGTTGACGTACTCCCCGCCGCGTGATTCGACAAACTCCCGGCGATCTTCGCCTAAGCCGGCTACAATCAGTTTGCCCGCGCCGGATATTTTGGCCGCAAAAAAACAGCTTAGCCCAATAATTCCGGGGCCGATTACTGTAATGTTCTTGCCCTTTACGCATCCCACAAGGCGGGTCGCGTGTATCCCGCAGGCAAGAGGTTCGGCAAGTATGGCGTGTTTAAGAGTTACGCCATCCGGAACTTTGAACAGCCGCGCTGCGTCAACCGCAACGTACTCTGCAAAAGCGCCGTCGGTGCTTACGCCCAGGAACCCAAGTTTTTCGCAGATGTTATACCTTCCTGAGCAACACATTTCGCATTGACTGCAACAGAGGGTACCGTTCGCGGTTACGCGCTCACCCGGCTGCCAACCGGCCACACCCTCGCCAACCTCGTGGATGACGCCCGAAAACTCATGGCCGAGTATTAGCGGCGCCATTCTGCCGGTCAGCCGATGGGGCTTTGCTGTAGGTATAAAATTCGGCCCCTCGTACTCGTGGCGGTCGGTGCCGCAAATTCCCGCCCACGCGACTTGGATTATCACCTGACCGGAACCCGGTTTGGGCTTTTCCACTTCACTCACACGGATGTCTTGATATCCGTGCCAAACCGCCGCTTTCATCTCGAGACCTCCCCGAAAAAGGCGCTGAACAGGTAACCTAAAGGACTAATGCCTCCCTGCTCGCACTCGGCAACAAAGTCGGCGGACAGCTTATTCTTTACAAAGTCGGTTGCGCCGCGAATGAACTGAATCGAGTTCTCGCAAGCGACAGTTGGGTCATCCCGATATGGATAAAGGTCCAGAGAATACCAGCCGTCATAGCCCAGCCGGTCCATCCAGTAGAAAAACTCGAAGTATCCGGGCCAATGTACACTGCCCACCGGCAGATCATCGTCGGAAATGCGGTAGTTGTCATTTAGATGGACGTGGAACAGCCTGTTCCTATGCAGCAGAATCGAGGCCGTCTCCGCAGGGTTTTCCCCCGCGTTGAAGGCGTGTCCGACATCGAGGGTCACGCCAACATTATCGCAGCCGGTGTCACAGGCGCAGGCCAGAGCCATCCCGGCGTTCTTCATGAGGCAGCTCATCTTCGGCTCGGACACCTTGTACTCGATGGCCAGGTTGACACTCGGTTCGCTTTTAGCGCACTCGCGCAGGCTCTCAACCAGGTTTGCATACGCTACGGCGTAGTCAAGCTGGAATACGTAATCGAACCCATCCTGGCCCAGCCATAGGTTTACGGTCTTGACCCCGATGCTGCCGGCAAAGCGCATGGCGCCCTTGACCAGGTTTATAGAGATTTCACGTCTGTTCTTGTCAGGGCTGGAGAGCGAACCGCTCTTCCACTGTTTGTCACATACCAGCTCCACCCCGATAGCAATTATGCTAAGCCCGCATTCATCAAGCAAAGCCTTCGCGCCCGGCCAACTATCCTCGTTGACGTCATTTGGGTAGGTGATTTCAATGCCGCCGACGCCTTTTATTGCAGAGATTGCCCGCACACGCTGCTCAAAAGACAGGTATGGCTTGTAGCCCTCCCCCACATATCGGCAACTACCTATCCCAAAAGTCCAGACACCGACGCCGATTTTCGCGCTCATGCTACTGCCCCTCCATAGATGAGATCGTCTTCCAGCCACCGGATACATTCTTTACTTCAAAGCCGCCGCTGGCCAGAATTCGCTCTGCCACATGTCCGCGCAGTCCCACCTGGCAGTATTCGATAATCTCCTTGTCTTTGTCAAGCTCGCCCAGACGCTCACGGAGCTCGTCAACCGGGATGTTCAGCGCGCCCTCCACATGCCCACGCGCAAACTCGCCCGGCGTGCGCACATCCAGCAGAATAGTACGTTCGGGGGCCGCAGCCAGCATATAGTTATAGTCGACCAAGTTCGCGTTGCCCTCCAGGATGTTTTGGGCAATGTAGCCCAGTATGTTGACCGGGTCTTTCGCCGAAGAAAATGGCGGCGCGTAGGAGAGCTCAAGCTCGCACAGGTCGGTCACTTTAGCACCCAAACGCATAGCAGTCGCAACAACATCCAGCCGTTTTTCGGCGCCTTTCGCACCCACTATCTGACAGCCCAGAATCTTGCCCGTGGGGTCGAATATCAGCTTGCATGACATCTGCGCCGCCCCAGGGTAGTAAGTCGCGTGAGAAAACGGGTGGGTATAAATTGCTGTGTAGGGCAGCCCCAGCCGCTTTAGAGTGCGCTCGCTGGCACCGGTGCAGGCAGCAGTCTGCGAAAATACCTTGATTACTGCCGTGCCCTGAGTGCCGCCGTAGCGGTGGTCCAACCCGTGAATGCGGTCAGCAACTATTCGACCTTGTTTAGCCGCAGGGCTGGCCAGCGGAACAGAGACCGCCTCACCGGTGACAAAGTCGCGAACTGAGATAGCATCACCCACCGCGTAGACATCCGCTACATTGGTCAGCATTCTTTCATCTGTAACGATGTGGCCCCGTGGCCCCAGCTCTATCCCTGTACCCGCAAGGAATCCGGTGGATGGAGTCACACCTATAGCCGATACTACAAAGTCGGTGCAAATCTCTTTACCGCTTTTGGTTTTGATTATCGCACAGTCATCGCCCTCGCTGATGGAATGCATCATCTCGCCGGTTAAAATTTTCACTCCGGCGCTGCGCATCTCATCCTCTATAACGGCAGCAATCTCAGCGTCAAAAGGCGGTAGAATGTTCTTTGCGGCCTCTATCAGAGTGACTTCGACACCGCGCTCGCGCAGGTTTTCGGCCATCTCCACACCGATAAATCCGCCGCCTATCACCGCCGCTGCCTTCACATCTCGGCCATTTAGAAAGCTCATTACTTTGTCGGTATCAGGAATATTGCGCAGGGTGAACACACGCTCAGGCGCGTTTGCTTCAAAAGGTACGCGAGTAGGCTCAGCCCCCGGCGAAAGCACCAGAGCGTCGTAACTCTCGGTATACTCACCCCGCTCGGCGCTCTTAACTCTAACTGTTTTTGCTTCCGTGTCCACCTGCACAACCTCGCTGTGGTTGCGCACATCAATGCGAAAACGCTGGCGCATCGCCTCCGGCGTCTGTATGATGAGCCTGCTCCGCTCTGCGATTGACCCGCCTACATGGTAAGGCAGCCCACAGTTAGCAAAGGAAATGAATTCATCCTTCTCAAACATGATGATCTCGCAGTTTTCGTCCAGTCTGCGCAAACGGGCGGCACAAGCGGCACCCCCGGCCACCCCGCCGACAATTACCACCTTCTTCGCTTTGCCTGTATCACGCCTGCCTTTTTGCGGCAGAAAACCCTGGTCAAAAAGTATCTCGGCAACCCAGGCGGCCGCAGCGCCCACAACTGCCGTGCATTTGTCCAGGGTATGCGCACCGGCAGCCTCAAAAGCCTCCCTTTCCCCTGGTTGGGTTAAGTGGAAGGCACGGCCAAATATCTCCTCATGTATATCGTGACAGATACAGCTGCCATAAGTCTGAATAAACTTTTCCCGTAGCTTACGGCTCATTACCATGATGAGCTCTTTTTCTTCCGCATCGCCGCCGAAAAACTCCCTGCGCCTGCCGGCAAACAGCCCCAGAGAGAGCAGCCCGCCGCTATAGCCGCCGCAAGCGCCGTCACCCATCTGCGACATACCCGCCGCAAAGCCGTTCGCCGCACGGAAAACCTCCGGGCTCTCCCGACCGCTTATATGGACGGTGGTGGCTACCGTGCACTGGGCACACCCCATAAAAACCTGTTCGTTCTTGTACCCTTTGCGATATGCTTCTTGCATGATTTCGGCTTTGGCAAGGCTTTTTTCGTCCAGCCCCAAGTCAGGCAGCACGGAGAGGGCTTCCCATACAAGTTGGGTAAACTCGCGCTCGTGGGTTAGGCCGCATTCACTCTCCAGCACAGCTTTGACTTTGTCCGGCCCAACACCGCGTTTATGGTACCACAGCGCGACTATCTTGGCGAAGTACAGCGGCATCTCGCCGGCCCTGCGAATCAACCGGGCAGTTTCTCCGAAACCTAGCGGCAAATTTACGAGTAAATTCTCGCCGCCACTTTCTGCAGCGTGGGCAAACTCTATCTTCACAAGAGCCAGTAACTTATCTTTGTCGTTGCCCTTTACACCTATATCATCCATTACCTGTAAGAATACTGATTCCATGCCTACACCTCCGGTTTATTTTTCGCAGTCAAACAATACTTTAACACCCTTGCGGTTTTTTATTATCTCTAGGGCTTCCTCCCATTGTGAAAGTGGAAACACGTGTGAGACCAACTTATCTATATTGATTTTCCCCTGCCTAACCAGGCAGATAGCCCGCTCCCACGACGTCGGTATCTGCGCGTGTGAGCCCTGCACAGTAAGCTCCTTCTTCTTGATGTTGTGGAAGTCAACCGTGATCTCGCTGTTAAAGACACCCATAGGCACAAACACACCACGCCGGGCTATTATGCTCATCGACAACTCAACAGCCGCACTCACCCCGGTAGCTTCTACAACTACGTCGGCACCGTAACCGTCGGTCGCACTTTTTACCATACTTATAATGTCATCAGTTTCAACATTTAAGGTAACATCCACTCCAAGCTCTTTTGCCAGTTCAAGGCGGGGCTTGTCGGCACTCGTGCCCAGCACTATAACATAAGCCCCCTGGGCCTTTGCGACTTGGGCAGCAAATAACCCTATAGGCCCAGGACCGAATATCGCTACTACGTCACCCGCATTGACTACCGTGCGCTCGGTAAGTGCATGTACACCGCAAGAGAGCGGCTCAATGCAAGCACCTTGCTCAAATGTCAAATCATCAGGCAGGTACATAACACTCTGCGCGGGGACTACGACATATTCCGTGAACCCACCGTTCACTGCGGAGCCTATCCCCTTGCGCTGAGCACAATGGTTGAGCTCCCCTCTTTTACAAAAACGACAGCTGCCGCAAACATGGTAAGTGGTTTGAGTTAACACTCGATCCCCTATCTCCCAACCTGCAACTCCCTCTCCGATAGCGTCGATCAGTCCGGCAACCTCGTGGCCCAGCACTACTGGTGGCTTGAGGGCAAAGCCACCCTCATGTATGTAAAGATTATCGGTCTGGCAGATACCCGCACGCTTTATCTTTATCCGTACCTGGCCTTTGTCTGGCTGCGGAGTGGGAATCTCAGTAAACTCGAGGTTTCCCGGCTCGATTTTAGTTTTGACTAAAGCTCTCAATGCTGTGATCCTCCATTTGCTTTGCGCTGGTTCCAATGAGGCTCTATTGCACAGCGCAGGGATACAAACTCCTTATATATCTCGTCTAGTCGCTCGCATTGCTCTGCGTCCGGTTTAAACTTTTTGGTGGGTTGGCTGTTAAGGCAATGGACTTTACCCCCAAGACCGATTTTAACTGTGCTGATTATGCCATGCTCGGTTAAATTCCCGCACCCGGGCAGGAGCACCGGGCGCTTAAGTGCACTTGCGACAAGAGCACAAGTAAAGTCGCTTACCGCACCCCCACCCGCGATATAAATATCCCTGGTTGGCGGTAGCGACCGGTGGCAGTCTTTCAACGAAAGCACCATACCCTCGTAAACCGCACGCATCATATCAAAGCGGGTGTGACGAGCGGTCAACCCATAGAACCCGCCGCAGGCAAACGAGTTGCGAAATGGCGCTCGCTCCCCTCCAAGATATGGATGATAGATAACGCCCCGGCTGCCCGAAGGAACACTGGACAATTCCCTTTCAAGCTGGCCGAAGGATAACTCAGGCGCAAGGATTGATTTTGCCCAGTCAATAGTGCTCTGCCCGTTCAAGGCTGCCATAAGCCTAATATATTTGTCCGGCAGTATGCTGCAAAGGGTGCTTCCTATGCGGTTAGAGACGTCCACCTGCCCCTTGTCGATGAGTACATAACTGCACATGGTGGTGCCAAGTACAATACAGCCGTCCCCAGGACTTATCAGTCCAGCGCCCAAAGCCGAAGCAGAGACATCCAGTGCCCCCGCTATTACAGGTATTCCAGCAGGTATTCCGCTGCAAACAGCGGCCTGCGCGCTCACCTTGCCAATAACGTCGGTGGACGCTACAAGTGTGGGCAGCATCCCCTTAACCTGTGGGATACCCAGAAAGTCGTATATCTCCTCCACATGCTTTTTTGTAAGGATGTTAATCCCGCAGGTGGAGTAATCGGTGTAATCACTGACAAGATTGCCGGTAAACTTTAGATTAAGCCAGTCCTTACAGCGCACTACCCAACGGATTTTCGCCAGCCGCTCGGGCTGATTTTGCTGTATCCACTTTAGAATCATCGGCATAGCCCCAGCAAACATAGCGGTGGAGCAATTGCTAACAAGCAACTGGTCGAGCCCCTCGCTGTCGATTCCCGAGAGCCCACCCGTGCGGGTGTCGTTCCACAGTATGGCATTTCCAACCGGGCGCCAGTCCGCACCAACCGGCCACAATCCATCCCCTTGGGCGGAGACGCCCATGCCCTCTACCGCATCCATAGCTTTCGGATTTTGCCGCCTTAGCTGCCGGGTGAGCGCGCAGATAGATTCCCATAGGTTGTCCATGTCCATTTCGCTCGCGCCGGCAAAGGGCGTTAGTACATTACTAGGCACACAGGCTGACCCGATGATACTACCATCATCGCCCGCCAAAACCGCTTTGAGGTTAGTGGTACCGGCATCTATTCCTAAAAAGATTGCCATATGCTGTTCTCCCAAATTGACAGGCGAGATAAAATGTGTTACGTTCAATATATACATTATAGCAAACTATCGAAATATGCAAGGTTTTCAAGCGTAAGGAGAGTGATTTTTTGGAGCGAGGATACGATGTCGCGGTGATAGGCGGCGGACCCGCGGGATACGTCGCCGCTATTAAAGCAGCACAGCTAGGCGGCAGCGTAGTGCTGTTTGAGAAGGATTCAGTGGGCGGTGCCTGCCTTAACCGCGGGTGTATCCCCACTAAAACATACCTTAAGACTGCCGAGTACATACACGGTATACAAAAAGCCGGAGAGCGTGGCGTAAAGCTCGCCAGTACCGACCTTTCCATTGACATGGGTAAGGTTGTCAAGTACAAAAACGGCATCGTCAAAAAGCTCACTTCCGGAGTTGCGGGGCTGCTAAAGTCGCATGGTGTCCATACTGTGAAAGGCACTGGGACCCTCGATGCCGATGGCAACGTGTCCTGCGAGGGGCAAGTGTACTGCGCCAAAAATGTTATCCTCTGCGGTGGTTCAAAGACTGGTACACTGTCTATCCTCGGCGCAGATACCTGCCCCGATATTATCACCAGCGACGGTATACTTGAGCTGACCGAGCTTCCTAAAAAGCTGGTCATTATAGGCGGTGGCGTAATAGGGTGCGAGATGGCCTGCGCTTTTGCCGCGTTTGGAAGCCAAGTCTCCGTAGTCGAGCTAGCTGAGTGTTTAGTTCCATTTATGGATAACGACATTTCTGATCAGCTGAAAAAAGCCCTTGAGGGACAGGGTGTTCAGGTATTGCTATCTGCAAAAGTCTCCAAGATAGGCTACTCCAAAGGCAAAACCGCTGTCTTTGTGGAGGGTGTCAAAGACCCCCTTTCCGCAGACAAAATACTGCTCTCATTTGGGCGGGCCGCCGACCTTGAATGTTTGGGAGAGCTGCAGGAGAAAATCCTAGTAACGAACGGCAAGGTCGAGGTGGACGAGCAGATGCGCACCAATATCCCCAACATCTTCGCCGCCGGGGATATAAACGGGCTCTCGATGCTTGCACACGCCGCCTTCAAAATGGGCGAAACCGCTGCCGCAAACGCCATGGGCCGTAACGAAAAGTGCGACCTTACACGGGTTCCTATCTGCTTGTACACTCTTCCGGAAGCAGCGTCTGTTGGGCGCTCTCAGGCCCGGGCTGCCGCATCTCGGGAGGTTTTGGTTGGGCGCTTCCCCTTTAGCGCAAACGGCCGGACTCTTGCCGGTGGCGAGGAGAACGGCTTTGTCAAGGTGGTTGTGAGCAAAGAGTTCGGGGAGATTCTGGGCGTACACATATTCGGGGGCGCGGCAACTGAAATGATTGCCGAAGCAGTGACCGCCATGTCGATGGAAGTAACAGCCCATGAAATTGCGGGTATCATCCACGCCCACCCAACCTTCTCCGAAGCTTTTATGGAGGCCTGCGCGGATGCTCTTGGCCAATGCGTACATCTTCCACCGCCCAAATAACTAACCAAGAAATTCAAAAATAAACCACGCGCCCTAAGATTGACCGAATCAATCTTAGGGCGCTAAGTTTTGCTTGCCGTTATACGTGTCATACATTGGGAGTGAAGACTTTTCGCACACCGTAATATTTTGCTGTTTGGTTGAAAAGATATATCCAGGCTAAAATTTCAACCATACAGGAGATAAACATATGAAGCGAATACTAATTTGCTTTGCTCTGCTCATATTACTTCAAGCTGTGCCCGGGCTGGCCATTACATCTCAGGCCGGGGCAGGCGATGAAGTAGAAGTGCCGATAATAATGTACCACAGCTTACTTGAGAAAAAAACCAACGAATGGAACATCTTCCCCAGCGCTTTTGAGAAGGACCTTGCCTATCTCGCTGAGAGCGGTTACACCACTGTAGGCGTTTCCGAACTGATTGATTACGTGTACCACAGTATACCTCTCCCTGAAAAACCAATAGTGCTCACCTTTGATGACGGCTATTACAACAACTACTCCCAGGGGATGCCTCTGCTCGAAAAATATGATATGAAGATGGTGCTGGCCGTAATAGGCAAGAATAGCGATCATTGGACAGCCCACGCCAACGAAACCGACGAGCGCTACGGACACCTCACCTGGCCACAAATAGCCGAGATGGCGGCAACCGGACGGGTAGAGCTTGCAAACCACACCAACGACCTACACAAAAATGAAAACGGCCGCAAAGGCTGTAAGATGAAATCCGGCGAAGACGAGGCCGCCTACCGTGAGCTGATTGCCCAGGACCTAGAGGCTCTACAGTCTCGCATTGAGGAGCATGGCATAGCTCGCCCCCAAAGCTTCGTATATCCCTTTGGAGCTCATTGCAGCAAAGCGGATGAAGTGCTCAGGGAGCTGGGCTTTAAGGTTACTCTCTCCTGCGCGTCGGGGGTAAATCACCTGCGAGTCGGCGACGAGGCCGGCCTGTGGAAGATGAAGCGCAACAACCGCACACCGGATAACTCCGTAGAGGAAATACTGCGCCGCGTTGCTGACAGTTGAGCCTATCAACGCTCTGCGTCGAAAACAAATGTTATACTACCTTATCTGCTCAATAAAAGTGATAATTTTTTCTAGTATGCAATGTTGCCCACTTGCATTTCGTGTGTAATTACTTTATTATTAGGATAAAGCTAATAAGGAGATGTTGCTCAATGCAAATAGAATCCTTGCATATTTATAATTTTCGAGTGTTTCAAGATGTGCTTGTGGCTGACATTCCTAAGATGGCTGTTTTTATGGGCCAGAATGGTTCAGGCAAAACTACCTTCTTTGATGTGTTCGGTTTTCTACATGATTGCCTTACTAGTAATGTTCGCACCGCGTTAGCAAAGCGAGGCGGTTTTGAAGAAGTTCGCTCAAGGGAGCAGCGTGGAGATTTGAAGTTTGTAATTAAATTTCGACCTTCCCCTGAAGAACCAAGGATTACCTATGAATTAACAATAGGGCTAAACCCAAAGAAAATGCCTGTCGTAAAAAAGGAGATTATGCGTTTTCGCCGAGGTCAGCATGGCAAACCGTGGAAGATACTTGATTTTTCATATGGTAAAGGTTCTGCTGCAGAAGGAGAGCTATTACATTATGATGACGTAAAGGAAGCAACCCGCAAACCTCAGAAGGTATCGGAGCCAGACATTCTTGCAATTAAAGGCCTCGGTCAGTTTGAAGATTTTCCTGCAATTGCTTCATTACGCCGACTTATTGAAGACTGGTATGTATCGGATTTCCACGTTGAGGATGCTAGAAACCGTCAAGTCGCAAATTATAGTGAAAGCCTCTCCAAAACCGGTGATAATTTGGCCCAAGTAGCCAAATATCTTTATGAGAGCCATCCAGGCCAATTTGACAAAATTTTGAAAGCTATGCGGGAACGTGTACCCGGAGTTCTAAATGTAGAAGCAAAGATCACTGAGGATGGCTATATTGTTTTACGGTTTCAGGACGGGCGATTCAAAAATCCTTTTTCATCAAAGTTTGTTTCAGACGGAACTATTAAAATGTTTACTTATTTAGTATTACTAAGCGATCCATATCCTCATGCTCTTTTATGTGTTGAAGAACCTGAAAATCAGCTTTACCCTCAACTTTTGGCACAATTGGCGGAAGAATTCCGAAATTATTCAAATATTGGAGGGCAAGTATTTATTTCTACACATTCACCCGATTTTTTAAATGCGACTCACATTAATGAGCTATATTGTCTTGTAAAAAAGGACGGCTATTCCAAAATTGTGCGCGCTTCCGAATCTCCTCTGATTGCATCGCTATACGCTGAGGGGGAACTTCTCGGTGAGCTTTGGAGCCAGGAAATTCTTTTATCGGAGGCTGGCAAGCTATGAAACTTGTCTTCTTGCTCGAAGAGCCTTCTATGAAATATCTGCTGGACGAGCTTCTTCATAAACTATTACCGGAAGATATAGTTTATCAGACAATTCCGCACAATGGCAAAAGTGCTCTTAGAAAATCTTTACCCAAAAAACTGCGAGGCTGGAATGAACCTGGTGACGTGCGCTTTATTGTTATTCATGACCAGGACAGAAAAGATTGCATTGAACTGAAAAAACAACTTGTTGAGCTGTGCGATAATTATAACCGAAAAGTATTAATCCGCATTGTTTGCCAAGAGCTTGAGGCATGGTATTTTGGTGATATAGAAGCACTTGCCAAAGCTTATGGAAAAGATAAAATCAATGCAATAAGCAATAAAAGGCAGTTCCAGAATCCTGACAGTATCCCAAACCCCAAAGAGGTTCTCAATAAACTACTTCCAGAGCATCAGCAAATTATTGGGGCAAAACGTGTTGCGCCATATATGAACGTAAACAAAAATACTTCTCCCAGTTTTAACTGCTTTGTAAATGGAGTCAAACACTTTATATGCAAATAATAAAATATACATAGGTGATCGATAACGTGGTCACCAAAACACAAAAGCCGCTTAACTTTAAACTTAGTTAAGCGGCTTTACTGGCGGGAGTATGTGAGAATCGAACTCACCTAAGCGAGGTTAAACGCTATTACTGGTTTTGAAGACCAGAGGGCACACCAGCACCCATCTACTCCCACGTGCAGCCAATAGTTTACACTACTTGGCCACCTAATGTCAACTGCGCTTTTTTGCAAGCACCCGGGCGTCACCCACCTTTTTGGTGAGACCATGGCGGTCAAAGTGCTCGAGCAGAGCGAGGGCAAACTTGCGCGAAGTGCTAAAAATATCTCGGGCCTGGGCAAGAGTCATCTCCCCTTCCCGCTCTATGAAATCGGCTACCCTCTCCTTGGCTTGGGCATACACCTCCCCATGAAAGTAAATCTGCGGGGAGGTTGCTACCAAAACTCCTTTGGCCAGCAAGGCCTCCAGCACTTTTTTGATCCCCTTTTCCTTGGGAAATGCGCTGTTCACTTCGTCTATGCCAGGTGGCGAGTACCCCGCCTGACAGAACATATCTTCAACTTTGCCGGCAAGCACCTGCTCTCCCCCGCTGCCCTTGGGCTTAAAGTTAGGTAGCGCCGCGGTTTGGCCTTTAAGAATATAAACCTCACGCTGAGCAAAAACAGCCAACAACCGCTCGGCACTGGCAGAGTCCCTGCCGGGCAGAAGTTTTCCGCGCAGCTCTTCTCTACGCATGCCCTCCAGCAGCGGGTTATCGTTGTGGTAGGCTGTCAATATATCACCGAGCGCACCCTCAAGCTTTTTCTGGTAGCCGGAATCTATCGCAAGCTTGTCACTGACCAGCAGTATCTGTCCGGTGCTCTCAAGACGGGCCAATTCCTTATCGAAAGCGGACTGAGAAAGTCCGATCTGTCTCCGCGCGTCTGAGAGTGGGGATAACTGGGGAGCACCATCGGCGATTATCTGCAACAAATTCTCACCTATGCTGCCCTGTTCCCTAACCCTGAGGGCCCCCAGCACTTTCTCATTATGTCTCCGACGGCGACCAGGATTAGGATCAAGAACAATACCGCCGCCAATGGTTTCCAAAGGCGAATAAAACCGCAAAACAAAGCGGTCATCCTTTTTGACTGCAATTTTTTCAGTAAAGCGAAGCTGAGCAAATCCTTCTTGACCCGGAGAGAGCCGGTCGCTGTCCAGCAGGACAAGCTTGCATAGCGCCTGGCGCGACCCGTGGTAAAAGTGCAGCCTAGAGCCATTTTCAATTATTCGTCCGCTGTCCGGCAGAATTTGCAGGCGCACGTCCAGCATCATGGTGGTCATCATCGAACCGGGAGTAGCTATGGTGTCTCCACGAAGCACATCCTCCCGTTTGACCGAGGCAAGGTTGACCGCGACCCGGCTGCCAGCCGGCGCCATCTCTACGTCTTTGGAATGGACTTGCAGATTACGCACCCGGGTTCGTAGGCCACTGGGGTATACTTCCACCTCGTCTCCTTCGCGTAATTCACCCTCAATCATGGTACCGGTAATTACTGTACCAAAACCGTCAACCGAAAACACCCGGTCAACCGGAATACGGCAGTCGCCGGCTTCAGCTTTTCCTTGGGCACCTTTGCACGCCTCACTCAGAAGAGCACGGAACTCGTCCAGTCCCTGCCCGGTGTGAGCGCTGACCGGCTGGATGGGCGCGCCCTCCAAAAAGCTACCGGCCACCAACTGCCGGATATCTTCAGCTACCATCTCCAGCCACTCAGGCTCTACGAGATCGGCCTTGGTGATCGCCACTACCCCTCCGGGTATCCCAAGCAGGCGAAGAATACCCAAGTGCTCCCTGGTTTGGGGCATGACACCGTCATCGGCAGCTACCACCAGTAGAGCTAGGTCGATCCCCCCTGCCCCGGCCAGCATGTTTGCGATAAACTTTTCGTGCCCGGGAACATCAACTACTCCGGCAGTCAGCCCGCTGGCAAGGGGTAAATGAGCAAAGCCCAGGTCTATAGTTATCCCGCGCTTCTTCTCTTCTTTAAGGCGGTCAGTGTCGATACCGGTCAGGGCCTTTATAAGTGCGGTTTTGCCGTGGTCGACGTGTCCGGCTGTGCCTATTATAATGCCGCTCACTGCTTTACCCCCTCAAGCGCCACAACTACCTGCTCGGCTACATATTCAAAATCCTCTTCGTCCACCGTGCGCGGGTCAATGAGCAAGCGCTCTTTGGCAATCCGCGCGATTATCGCTGGCTGGCAGCTGCGCAGCCTGCGCTCTAGCTCGGTGAGGGAGACCGCATGCGGATTGACTGCTATCACAGTACCCGGCAGAAGCTGAGTGGGTGCACTCCCCCCACCAATCTGGCCAGCGTCCTCGACTAGGGTAACTTGATCCCCGGCAGGCGCCAGCAGAGCGGCAAGGCGCTCTGCTCTCTCACGCAAGCTTTGAGGGCTGGCGCTTAGCATACGTAGGGTTGGAATTTCTGCGGCAGCCAGTTCGGGCTCGAGATAGAGGCGTAGAGTGGCCTCAAGTGCGGCCAGAGTGAGCTTGTCTATGCGCAGTGCTCGCGCTAACGGGTGCTTTTTCATCTTCTCGATGTAGACGCTCTTGCCTACGATTATCCCGGCCTGTGGCCCGCCCAGCAGCTTATCCCCGCTAAAGCAAACAACGTCCGCACCGGCAGAGATACACTCGGCCACGCAGGGCTCGTCCGCGATGCCATATGGAGCCAGAGGCAAAAGCGGCCCGCTGCCCAGATCATAAAGAAAAGGCAAGCCGTACTCGGCCCCAAGCATGGCAAGCTCACGAGGGCTGACCTCTTGGGTAAAACCTAAAATCTTGTAGTTGCTGGTGTGAGCCTTCAGTAGCGCGCCGGTTTTTTCGGGGCAGATAGCTTTTTCGTAGTCGGAGACGCGGGTGCGGTTGGTGGCACCCACCTCCCGCAGAGTGCAGCCGGACTGCTCCATAACTTCTGGAATTCGAAAAGAACCGCCGATCTCCACTAGCTCCCCCCTGGAGACAATTACTTCGCGCCCCTTCGCCAAAGCGGCCAGCATAAGCATGACTGCCGCCGCGTTGTTGTTGACCACAAGAGCCCCTTCCCCACCGGTCAATCTGGTAAGCAGCCCGGACACGTGACTGTGTCGGCTGCCCCTGACACCCTCTGTGGCATCGTATTCAAGAGTAGAGTAGCCGCCCGCAACCGCACAAACCGCCTCCACCACCTGAGGAGCCAAGGGTGCACGTCCCAGGTTTGTGTGCAATATCACACCGGTAGCATTGATAACCCGGCGTAGGCTGGGTGTGCTTTCCCGTGCAATTTCCCCAAGAACCAGTTCTTCAAGCTCTGCGGGCACAGGCAGCTGTGTAAGCACCCCCGAGAGAATCTCAGCGCGCAGCCGAGCCAGCACCTCCCTGGCGGCTCGAGCTACCCCTGCCGAGGACGCTTTTCCTGTAAGTCCTGGGCGGGCAACGAGCTCGTCCACCTTTGGTATCTGCCGCAAAAGCTCTTGCTGCATCATATATCAAGTCCTCCGTTTATAAGCAATTGACTAGAGAAAAGTGTTTATCACTTCGCCCTTATTTCACACTATACTTTCAATTGTACCGCCTGCCTCAAAAAAAATCAAGAAAGGGCAAAAAATCTTCCAATACATTCTTTACAAATTCATGCGCTTGTGCTAAACTATTGTTGGATATTTAACGTGGGCAAATATGGGGATGAATATTGTGGGAGAGTCTTGGGGCACACAGCTCGCAAGGCACCGAAGGGGCAAACGTACCGGCCAGCCAGACTGGTACCGTGAAACTCTCAGGTAAAAGTACTGCAGTGTGACCCAACTCTGGACTTTTTGACAGGGAAATGGCATTGCGGTGCCTATTTCCCTGTTTTTTCTTGTGTTATTTTGTGGCAAACTAAATATCATAGAATTGTGGAATGATACATACATGGGAGCGAATTTTCATATCTTAACGAACAACCCACAGGTGGCCGAAAAATACCCGACGCTCAGTGTTTCGCTAAGCTGCGGGGTGGAGGGAATTTTCCTGGCCGCCAGGGATGAAATCCACTTGGGCGCGGTGGCCATAAACCATCCGCTGAGTGGGAGTGTAAAACCAAACGAAAGCCCATACAAGAGCCTTGTACTCTCGCTACGGCGAGGCCCGCTGGATATCGATTCTCTTACCGTGATCGAGAGCGCGATCGAAGTGCTGCGCAAAATGCCGGTTAGAAACATCGACTTTCACCCGCGTGTGCTCGAGGATTTTCAGGTAATAGATTTGGACTTGCTTAATAGTGCCATTGTTGCGCTGCCGGCGCAATACCATATGTAACATTACCTAATAAAAGGGGAGCTGTAACTATGTCTGAAATTTACGAAATTCTTGTCGTTGGTGGCGGCCCTGGCGGGCTAACTGCCGGTATTTACGGCAGCCGCGCCAGGCTGAAGACCGCCATACTGGAAAAAGGCCGCCCCGGCGGACAGGCCGCTTCCACCATGGAAATGGAAAACTACCCCGGCTTCTTCAACGAGAGCTCTGGCCCCGGAATCATGAAGGAGTTTGCCGCACACGCCGAAAAGTTCGGCACCGCCATCATCAAGGGCACCGTGGTTGATGTCGAGCTGGAAGGCCCCATCAAAAAGGTCAAAACCAGTGACGGCAAAGAGTACCAGGCTCACTGTGTAATCCTCTCCCCCGGCGCTGAGCCCCGCTCGCTGAACATTACAGGCGAAGGTAAACTGCGCGGTAAAGGAGTTTCCTACTGCGCGACCTGCGACGCCGACTTCTATGAAGAGCTGGACGTTGTGGTTGTTGGTAACGGAGACGCTGCAATTGAAGAGGCCATGTACCTTACAAAGTTCGCGGAGACAGTAACAATCATTGTTATCCACGATGAGGGCATACTTGACTGTAATAAGGCAAGTGCCGAAAAAGCTTTCAAGAACAAAAAGCTCAAATGGGTCTGGAACTCTGTGCTTGACGAAATCATCGGTGACGAGCTTGTGGAATCGGTCAAAGTAAAGAACATCAAAACCGGCGAGATAACCGACATAGAGACTAACGGCGTCTTCTTCTTTGTGGGCACTGTGCCAAAAACCGAGTTCCTCAAAGGCAAAGGCGTTGAAATGACTGAACAGGGATATGTCATCGTAAACGAGATGATGGAAACTAACCTGCCCGGAGTATATGGAGCAGGCGACTCCAACGCAAAGTATCTCCGCCAAGTTGTAACTGCCGCGGCCGACGGAGCCATTGCCGCAGTAGCTGCTGAAAAATACCTTGCCGAGCTCGAGACCTTCCGCGAGCAAGTACTTGAAAGCCCGGTACCGGTTCTACTCGCCTTCTGGGCACCCCAGGTCGAGAAGAGCATGGCAGCTATCACAGTACTTGAAAGCGTTGTCGAAAAGACCGGCGGCAAGGTTGCTCTGGCTAAGCTGGACACCTACCGCAACAAAAAGACATCGGCGAACTACAAAGTCGAGAAGATTCCCACAGTTATCCTGTTCGACAAGGGCGAAGTAAAGGGTCGCCTAGAAGGCGACTTCACCGCCGCCGATGTTGAAAAGCTAATTGGACTGTAGGGGCGGGATTATCCCGCCCGCCCAACACAATATATAAAGAATGTAAAGGAGTGGCCAAAATGATTGATCTTAACAAAGAAAACTTTGACGCAGAAGTTCTGGAGTACGAGGGTGTAGTCTTCGTTGACTTCTGGAGCCCCAAGTGCGAGCCCTGCCTAGGCCTGCTGCCCGATGTTGAGGCGTTTGCCGCCAAAAACGACGGACGCGCAAAATTCTGCAAGCTTGACACCGCCGGCAACAAGCGTCTCGCCATAGCCCAAAAAGTTATGGGCATCCCCGCACTTGTTTTCTACAAAAACGGCGAAAAAGTGTTCGTGTTCAACAAAGACGAGATCGAAATGGTAGCTGTTCAGGCTAAGCTCGACGAGCTGCTGGGCTAAACCCAGGTCAGCTGTTGCGCGTAGCTTTTACAAAGAAAATAATAAAAAAGGAGGATTGCAATGCGTTTAGAAGTTGGCAACATTTTCATCAAAGATGTGCAGTTCGGCAAAAAGACCGAAGTTAAAAGCGGCGTTCTGTACGTCAACAAAGATGAACTGTGCAAAGTCGCCGGCGAAGATGAGCGCGTAAAGTCGGTCGAGGTCTTTTTGGCCCGCCCGGGCGAGAGCGTGCGCATCATACCGGTAAAGGATGTTGTTGAGCCTCGCGTCAAAGTCGAAGGGCCTGGTGGGATTTTGCCCGGCTTTATGACAGGCGTTGAGCAGGTTGGCAGCGGACGTACCCATGTACTCAAGGGTGCGGCAGTTGTAACCACCGGCAAAATTGTCGGGTTCCAGGAAGGTATCATCGATATGAAGGGTACCGGCGCCGAGTACACCCCGTTCTCGCGTACTAATAACGTGGTTGTAAAAGTCGAGCCGATTGATTCCCTCAAGCAGCACGAACACGAGGTGGTTGTCCGCCTGGCTGGTTTCCGCGCGGCCACTTACCTTGGTCTTGCCGGCAAAGAAGCAACACCGGACGAGGTAAAAACCTACGAGACAAAGCCGCTCTTCGAGCAGAGCATGAAGTACACCCATCTGCCCAAGGTTGCATATGTCTACATGCTGCAAACCCAAGGGCTTTTGCACAACACTTACTACTACGGTGTTGACGTCAAAGAGATCGTGCCCACCTTCATGTACCCCACCGAGGCATTTGACGGCGCGATTGCAAGCGGCAACTGCGTTTCGGCTTGTGACAAAAACCCGACATATGTTCACCAGAATAGTCCCGTTATCGAGGATCTGTACGCCCAACATGGCAAGACCATCAACTTCCTGGGCTGCATTATTACCAATGAAAACGTGACGCTGATGGACAAAGAGCGCTCCTCTAACATGACCGCTAAGCTGGTTGAGTTCTTGGGTGCCGACGCAGTAATCATCTCTGAGGAAGGCTTTGGCAACCCCGACGCCGACCTTGTTATGAACTGCAACAAGATCGAGAAGAAGGGCATCAGAACTGTCCTCATCACCGACGAGTACGCGGGCCAAGACGGCGGCAGTCAGTCGCTGGCCGACTCTACCCCTCTGGGTGATGCTTGCGTAACCGCCGGCAACGCCAACCAGGTAGTAACTCTGCCAAAGATGGATACCGTCATCGGTTACCCCGAAGTGGCAAATGTTATCGCGGGCGGCTGGAACGGCTCCCTGCAAGCAGACGGCAGCATCGTCACCGAAATTCAGGTGATCACCGGTGCTACTAACGAGCTGGGCTTCCACTACCTGACAGCAAAGACCGTTTAACACCGCACAACCTCTGCCAGGAATACGCGAGCAGAAGTTTTCGTACCACACCAACGCCTGGACGTAACTGGGCGCAGCCCAGAAAGCGAAGCGGAATTCATTTCCGCGCAGCGCGGGGGTTTGGGGGCGGAGTCCCCATTCAAATAAAAGGAAGGAGAAACTTTCATGAGTATGCTTAAGGGCAAAAAGATAGCAATACTCGGTGATCGCGACGGTATTCCCGGTCCCGCGATTGCTGAGTGCGTAACAGCTGCCGGTGCCGAAGTTATATTCGAAGCAACCGAATGCTTCGTCTGAACCGCGGCGGGCGCGATGGATCTGGAAAATCAAGCTAGGATCAAAGGTTTTTGTGAGCAGTACGGCAACGAGGAGCTCCTCGTTGTTCTGGGCGGCGGGGAAGCTGAAGCTTCCGGTCTGGCCGCTGAAACTGTCTCTGCCGGAGACCCTACTTTTGCAGGTCCTCTCGCCGGAGTCTCGTTGGGACTCAAGGCTTACCATATGTTCGAGCTGAAAGACGAAGTTGACCCGGCTATCTACGAAGCGCAAATTTCCATGATGGAAATGGTGCTGGACGTTGACGCAATCATCTCCGAAGTTAAAACTTACCGCGGTTAATAGCGCGACAAAATTAAAGGAAAAGGAGGTAGCCAGATGAGCAAAAAAAGAATTGTTCATTATATAAACAATTTCTACGGCGGCATTGGCGGCGAGGAAAAAGCTGATATTCCACCGCAAAAGCACGATGGTAAAGTTGGCCCCGGTATGGCTCTTGAAAAAGAGCTTGGTGACGCCGCGACAATTGTTGGCACCATCATTTGCGGAGACAGCTACTTCAACGAGAACCTGGAGAAAGCCTCGGCCGAAGTGCAAGCTATGATCGAGAGTTTCAAACCTGACCTCGTTGTCGTTGGCCCTGGCTTCAACGCCGGCCGTTACGGCATGGCTTGCGGCACCGTAGCCAAAATCGTTGATGAAAACCTGGGCCTTCCCGTAGTTGGTGGCCTATACGAAGAGAACCCGGGCCTTGAAATCTTCAAGCGCCACGCTTACTTTGTTCCCACCGGGAACTCCGCCCCTAGCATGAGAACCGCTATCCCCGCGATGGCAGCTCTCGCCAAAAAACTGCTGGCAGGCGAAACCGTAACCGAGGGTTACTTTGAGAAGGGTCTGCGCGTCAATTACTTTGCCGAGCAACGCGGCTCTAAGCGTGCGGTTGACATGCTGCTCAAAAAGATCGGTGGCCAGGAGTTCGAGACCGAGTACCCCATGCCTGCCTTTGACCGCGTGGCTCCAATGCCCGCAATCAAAGACATCAAAAAGGCACGGATCGCACTTGTCTCCTCCGGTGGCCCCGTACCAAAGGGCAACCCCGACCACATCGAGTCTTCCAGTGCGTCTAAGTACGGCAAGTACAGCCTGGTTGATATCGTCGACTTCGACGAGACAAACGGCGAGACTGCCCACGGCGGCTACGACCCTGTTTACGCCAACATCGACCTTGACCGCGTTCTCCCTGTAGACGTGCTCAAAGAGATGGTAAAAGCCGGCGAAATCGGCTCGTTGCATGACTACTGGTACTCCACCGTTGGTAATGGAACCGCAGTTGCAAGCTCTAAAAAGTTTGCAGCCGCAATAGCTGAGGATCTGCTGGCCGACAAAGTCGACGGCGTAATCCTCACCTCCACCTGAGGCACCTGCACACGTTGCGGTGCAACGATGGTAAAAGAGATCGAGCGGCACGGCATGCCTGTAGTGCATATGTGCACAATTGTCCCGATATCGATGACAGTTGGCGCCAACCGCATAGTTCCAACTGTGGCGATCCCCTACCCGCTGGGCAACCCCAACCTTACCCCCGCGGACGAGAAGGAACTCCGCCGCAAATTGGTCAGAAAGGGCCTTGAAGCCTTGACCACCGAGATACACGGCCAGACTGTATTTAAAGATTAATTACAGGGAGAGTCGGGGAGGAAGCTCTCCGACTCTCAATTTTTCAATTGACAGTAGGGGCCACGCCCCTGCGCGGTCCGCCCAATATGCGAAACGCGGCATGAGTTCGCGGGCCGCGCGGGGCGCGTCCCCTACTATCTATTTCAGGAGGTGTACTAATTGAATTTTCCCGTTCTAAAAGGGGCGAGCTACGCCCTTATTCAAGCGAGTGATATGATACTTCACCAAGGCAGCACCCAAACCAGTGAGCGTCATCTTAACCCGGACTCCGAGCATTTGAAGGTACTTCCGAGCAAACTGCGCTCTTTCGAAGATGCGGTCGGGTATGCTCCCAACCAGGTGTATATCGGCAACATGAGGCCTAAAGACCTCGAGAAGGTTGCCGCGCCTTGGTACGAGAACCCTGTCAAGGGCGCTACCCGCCAGGGCAAACACGGTGAAATGATGCCGCAGGACGAGTTTATCGGTCTGATGAAAGCTGTCGACGCTTTTGAGCTCGTGCTGCTCGAAGAAAGCTTCCAGAAGGCTGCCGAGGCAAAGCTGACCGCCCACCCAGTAGTCAGTGGCTGGAAATTCCTCGAGAAGCTCCAGAAAGGCCATGCCACACAGGCACAGATCGAAGAACTGGTCTCCGGCAAGAAGGCCGAGGGTATCTACAACGATGGCAAGCTGGTGGGCTGTGTCAAGAAGGCCCACGACTTTGACGCGGCGCTCTCCGAGCACGTTATGTTCGAAAACCTGGTCAGTAAAGCGTCTGCAGCGTTCTGCCTTGAGTTGTTGCTGAAAAATACAGGGCTTGCAGCCGGTGAAGTCGACTATATCATCGAGTGCTCGGAAGAGGCTTGCGGTGACATGAACCAGCGCGGCGGCGGCAACTTTGCCAAAGCCATCGGCGAAGTCTGTGGCTGTGTCAACGCCACCGGCTCCGATACCCGCAGCTTCTGCGCGGGCCCAGCCCACGCCCTTGTGCTGGCGTCTTCGCTTGTTCAATCCGGAGTTTACAAGAATGTGGTAGTGCTTGCGGGCGGTTCTTGCGCAAAACTTGGCATGAACTCGAAGAACCACATCGCGAAGGGCTTGCCGGTGCTTGAAGATGTAATGGGCGCTTTCGCCGTTCACATCGGCGAGAACGATGGCACTTCGCCGGTCATCCGCACCGACATAGTCGGCCGCCACACAATTGGCAGCGGAGCTACTCCTCAAGCGGTTATGCAAGCGCTGATTGCCGATCCCCTTGACAGAGCTGGGCTAAAAATCTTGGATGTTGACACATTCTCGACTGAGATGCACGATCCCGGCGTTATGGTTCCAGCAGGCGCGGGCAATGTTCCGGAAGCTAACTATAAGATGATTGCCGCTCTTGGCGTTATGCGCAAAGAATTTGATAAGAGTGAGCTTGGCAGTGTACTTGAGCGCATTGGTATGCCCGGCTACGCGCCACCGCAAGGGCATATTCCCTCCGGCGTGCCGTTTATGGCACACTGCAAGGATCTGATGGCCGAAGGCACACTGAACCGCGTCATGATAGTCGGTAAGGGCAGCCTATTCCTTGGCCGCCTAACCAACTTGTTCGACGGCGTCTCCTTCATAGTCGAGAAGAATTCCGGCGCTGTGGATGCAGGCGGTGGCACCGACAAAGAAGCTATCCGCCAGATGGTAGCCGAAGCTATGCAGAACTTTGCCGCCAGCCTACGGGCGGAGTAAGGGGGCCGGGCAATGGATCACATTAAAGAAAGTATCGCCCAAGTGTTCGATGAAATTTCCCAGGGGCTGCAAAGCGGCAGCTTCGGCAAGCGCGCCCGGGTTGGCATAACACTCGAGGGCAGCGAGCACGGCCCGGGGGAAATGCTGCGCGGCGCAACCCTTGCTCAGGCAGCAGATCCCTCTATCGAGGTTGTAGTCATCGGCGAGCAGGAGTTTGAAGCGGAGACTGAGCTGACCTTCATCGAAGCGGCCGACCAGAAAACCGCCCACGAGCTGATGGACAAAATGCTGCTCTCCGGCGAGCTAGATGCGGCTGTTACCATGCATTACAACTTCCCTATCGGCGTGGCAACCGTTGGCCGAGTTATCACCCCCGGCTTTGGTCGCAAAATGTTTGTAGGCACCACTACCGGTACCTCAGACACTGAGCGCACATCCGCTATGCTAAAGAACGCTATAGGCTCTATTGCCGCTGCTAAAGCTTGTGGCATTGCAGCACCTACAGTTGGTATCCTCAATATCGAGGGTGCTCGCGGGTTGGAGCGTGCGCTGATTAAGCTGCAAGAGTCCGGCTATCCGATCAACTTTACTCAGAGCGCCCGCGCGGACGGCGGCGTTGTAATGCGTGGCAACGACCTTTTGCAAGGCGTGCCAGATATTATGGTCATGGACAGCTTGACCGGCAACGTCATAATGAAGGCTATGTCGGCCTTTAGCACCGGCGGCAGTTATGAGTCTCTGGGTGACGGCTACGGCCCCGGCATTGGCGAAAGTTACGACCGGATTATCAATATTATCTCCCGGGCTTCCGGCGCACCGGTGGTGGCGGGTGCCATCACTTATGCGGGTGCCCTTGCACGAGGCCAGTTGCTTAAAAAAGTCGCCAATGAGTACGCTATGGCCAAAAAGGCCGGGCTTGGCGAGATTCTCGCGGGGCTGCAAAAAGCCAGCGAAAAGACTGGCGGGAGCGCCGAGGAAGAAGTCAAGGCTCCGCCCGAAAAGATCGTGACCGAAGAGATTCCCGGCATCGAGATACTCGAGCTGGAGGATGCCGTGCGCGTACTCTGGAAACTGGGCATCTTCGCCAGCAGCGGAATGGGCTGTACAGGACCTATTATCCTGGTCGCACCCGAAGACAAAGAGGCCGCTGACAAAGCCATAAAAGAAGCTGGTTATCTGTAAAGGATAGCTGCTTGACACATTATTCTTATGCTGGATCGCAGCGCCTGGCAGAATTCAGTTATAACCTAATTAAATTTTGCCAGGTTACCTGCGGTTTCGGCGGGGAAAAAACCTTGACGTTAGACTTTTGGTATGTTAAGCTTGTATCATAGACTTCTCAAGAATGGCGCAATTTCAACCTAATATTAACAAAGAGGAGAGATTACTTATGGACAAGAAAAGGCTGGTAATGATTCCGGGACCGACACCCGTAGTTGACTCCATCCGCGCAGAGATGGCTCGCGAAATTCAAGCGTTTGGCGACCCGCGCTTTATAGCAGACTACAAAGGGCTGATTGACGATCTCCACGAGATGTTTGGCAACGAAGACGGCGGCAAAACCTTTGTCCTCGCCGGCTCAGGTACCCTGGGCATGGAAATGGCTATAGCAAATTCTACCAAGCGCGGCGACAAAGTTCTGGTTGTAAGCCACGGCTTCTTTGGCGATAGGTTTGTGGACATATGCACAGCCAAGGGCATAGAGGTTGACACCATCAAGAGCGAATGGGGCAAGACTGTTCCCGTAGCTGACATTGAGGCTCAGCTCTCGAAAAAAGACTACGCCGCTATGACAGTCAGCCATGTTGACACCTCCACCAGCGTAGTCGCCGACGTAGCCGCTATTGGCGCTATGATGAAGAAGTTCCCGAATACTATCTATATAGTGGACGGCATTTGCTCCAGCGCGGCCCAGTACGAGAACCTAGCCGAGATGAACATCGACATTCTCTTTACCGGCAGCCAGAAGGCGTTCGGAGTTTGCCCCGGCCTGTTTATGCTTTGGGCGAACAAAAAAGCCATGGAGCGCCGCGAGTCCCTGGGCGTTATCCCCGAGTACTACGTGGACTACAAACGCTGGGTTCCGATTATGGACGACCCAATGAACTACTTTGCCACACCGGCCATCAACCTTATCTGGGCGCTTAAAGAATCCGTACGGATAATCAAAGCTGAGGGCGGGCTGAAGGCTCGCTACGAGCGCCATCTCAAGCATGCGCGTGCTATAAATAAAGCAATGGAAGCACTTGGTCTCAAGCTGCTGGCTGAGGAAGGCTGCCGCGCAGTCACCCTTTCCGACGTACTTTACCCCGAAGGCGTTGATTGCCTCGCATTCCGTAAGGCTATGATTGCTGAAGGCGTTATCGTAGCCGGCGGACTTGGTGCGTACAAGGGCAAGATGTTCCGCATGGGTCACATGGGCAACATCGAGACCAACGATGTGGTAGCAGCGCTCTCTTCTCTCGAGCGTGTGCTCAATGGCTTCGGCAAACTCTCTAAGTTTGGCGCCGGCGTAAGCACTTACCTCGCAGAAATGGCGAAGTAAATTCGTAGCAACTACCACTAATAAGCTAAATCAGCCGCTGCTGATTTAGCTTGAAAACAAAAAGAAGCCTGCCTTGGCGGGCTTCTTGACTTTTTAGTGCGGTCGCAGCATCTGGAAAGTGTTGTACAAGTTTAGCCTCCCGTACCCCCACTGATTATTGGGATACTCCCTGCCCGGATCCCTTGAACAGCCGGTTATCAAATCAGCGCGAATTCGGTAGGATTCTAGAGAAGGGTCATTGCCCTCCACGATTCCCCATTGAAGCATAAGTGCACAAGCTCCTGCTGTAATAGCCGCCGAAACGCTTGTGCCGCTCATCTTTCCGGGGCCGCCAGGAAAAATCCCACCCACATCTACCCCAGGGGCCACTAGGTCAGGCCGTATAAGCTGCAGCCTTGAAGGACCCCAGGACGAGGTTGGTGAAAGGCTGCCGTCCAAGCTGTTGTACGCACCGCAAGCAATAACCCCAGTTGACGTTGCGGGTATGGTCGTAGTGTAGTTTGGCTTTGGGGCCAAAAACACTGTTTCCGGATTTATGAATCCGGTCATTGGCAGCCACATATGAAAGCCCCCATCCAGAACAGAATCTCCATAGACCGTGATCTTCCAAATGCCTGGGGTTGCTGAAAGGATATGAATTTTTGTATACTGTACAGAATACTTTCCTGCAGGAAACTGGTACTCGACGAGCACTGTCGAGCGTTCAAGTATAAGCCTTTGAGTATAAGTGGTGCCCGAGCGGGCAGGTACACGAGTTACATGCTCTCCAGCTGGTGAAGTTACCGCCACCGACATTCGATCCGCCGCAAAGTTCCACATGGCTATGTTTACATCCTCGAAGCCATCCCCTACCCTAATCTCAATATTCTTGGTATCCCCTGTGCCCGAAAGCTTAATATTGGTGTGATGCCCAGCCTGTGCCTCGTTTCCCGCCGCAACACAAACCGCCGTACCAACAATGCTCGCCACCCTAGAAAGATACCCTTCCAGTGTGCTTCCCCCATCGTGGGCGCCAATATTTGTCCCTAGGGGAATGCAGATTGCAACTGGCCGGCCTAGCTGAGCCGCTTTGCTGATAATATATTCCACGCCCATAATTATATCTGCAGAAGAAAAAGCGTTCTGTTGGCTAACTGGGATAAGATAGCGCCTGTATTCCGTCGGGCGAGCCCTTTTTAACTTGACGACAATAAGCTCGCTGTCAGGAGCAGCACCAATGTACTGCCCACTCTCTCTGCTTGCAGCTACACTTGCAAGGAATGTTCCGTGCCCAACGCTGTCTACATGGGGCACAGCTTGCCTAGGATTTTCCAGTAAAAGTGCGCTGTTTATTGTCTGGTTGTCGTACTGCGTACCGTAGTAGAAACCCTCCGGCGCCCCACCTCTGATTGTCTGATCCCATATATATTGAATTTTGCTGCTGCCGTCCTCATACCTAAAGGCTGCTTGCGTGTAGTCTATGCCAGTGCTCACAATTCCAAGCAGGACACCCGAACCCATAAGGTTCAAGAAGGGCTGCCGATGAACTTGCAAAATTCCTGAGGACTCAAGGTCAGCGCTGCCCAAAAGACCCAATACCAGCGGAAATACGTTTGAAGAGTAACCAACTGTGTTTGAAATGATTTGTTCAATATCGTCACGGTGGACGTAAAGAATCGTATATCCCCCCGTAACTGTGGTCTTGTACTTTATATAGGGGTTATTTTCCAAGAATGCAGTCGGCATAGCCTCGCTTTCTAGGATAAGCACCTCTATATCGGGGTCATAAACTATATCTTCGTAACCGTTCACCCGCTCATCTACCTCCTTACTTATTTGCGTTGTATTCTGTAAGAGCGTCCATGGCTGCTTTTAGGCATAGGGTTCCGTACCCCCAAATTGGGTTGGGGTACTGCTGCCCGGAGCTTCTTGTAGCGCTCTGTTGCAAAAACGCCTTTACCCGTTGGCCGTATAGAAAAGGGTCGTTGCCCCGTATGATTCCCCACTCCATCATAAGAGCTGCCGCACCGGTGACAAATGGGGCCGCAAAGCTGGTGCCGGTAAAGCTGTCGTACCCGCCGCCTGTCCGAGTGGAGCGCACGCCAACGGCAGGCGCAACCAAGTCCGGCTTTACCTGCACCTGCCCAAAGGTATATCCACGCCCCGAAAAATCGGCCGGTGCGCCTATGGCCGCGTTGTAACCTCCCACCGAAATTACCCGGGTAGCGGTGGAGGGTAGTGTGAGGGTCATGTATGGGTCGGGGCGCAAAAACGCAGTGGTTACCCCAACCTCCTCGATAGTTGGCAGCCAGATGTGAAAATCCCCCTGCACCACCTGCCGCCCGGTTATAAATAGTTGCCAGATACCCGGAGTGACACCCCCCCCCACTCCCCGCAGTTGAATAAACACCTCCTGGTTTGGGTTGTAAAAAGAAGGTTGGCCGTAATGTACAGTGAGCGCGGTCTGCCCCAGCCGAGTTTGGACAAGGGGGGTGGTCGGGCGCAAAACCCCGCTGGACTGGCCGCCGGGGGCAATAATTTCAAGGTCGAAGGTGTCGGCAAAGTGCTTCCAGAGGGCGAGGTAAACGCTGCTATGGCCGCCGTCCACCCGAAATGGAGCATCTATCGTTTGGCCCTGAGTCAGCTGCCCGCCAAAATGGTGCCCAGCAAACCCTTCGTTTCCAGTAGCGGCCACTATTACTGTCTTGCCTCTGCCCGCGACTGAATCTACATATGCTTCAAACAGCGAGCTGCCGCCATGAGAGCCGTTGTTTGTGCCGAAGCTCAGGTTTACAGCTACCGGCATACCAAGTTCCCCGGCTTTGTCGGTGATGTACTTTAGGGCACGCATTATATCGGTGGTTCGGGCACTTCCTCCCCTGCCCCCTGCCCCCAGTTTGACTACAATTAGCGAGGCTTTTGGAGCTGCTCCCAGCTCTACACCTCCAGAGGAACGTCCATTTCCGGCGGAAACTCCGGCAACGCCGGTGCCGTGGCCAACTTTATCCATAAGCGGTATTACGCTAAGGGGCTGTGGGTTTTGCAGCGCAGTGTTCAAGGCTGTGGAATTGTACTCTGTTCCGCGTTCAAAACCGGCCGGCGGGGGCCCGCTGCCAGACTGATCCCACAAAAATAGGATTCGGGTCGCACCGTTTTCATCGCGGAAGTCAGGGTGTGTGTAATCAATCCCGGAGTCTATCATCCCTACGATGACACCCTGCCCGCTCAGCTGGTATCTCCCTGCCGGGCTATGTACCGGTGTGATACAGGCCTGCGCCATGCTTTCTACCAGTGTCAAGCTCACGTCTTTAGGCAGCTCGATGTACTCTATCTGGCTATAAGTGTACAGCTTTGGGATGAGCTCGGGCGGCAAGGTTAGTATTGCGAAGTTGTCACCCAAAAGCTCTACAGCGGCCCCGAGCCCGGCCTGCACCACGCCCAAGTCACCGTTATATTTGACTATGACCTCCCACAACTGGGTGGCATTTTGCTCTTCCCCTTCGCTGGCAAGCAGAGCCATTATCTCGGCGTCGGTCAGCGGGTATTCCGGCAGGGCGATCACCCCCAAATCTTCATTACACTATCTTATGCGGGTTGCGGCTTGTATCTTGCCAGAAGTTGAGATTAGTGTAGTGTTGTGATATAATATCCGCAGAATGGCGCGGATATTATATGGTGCGCAACGCCTCGCCCCTACAGGGCCAACCGGCTCTTGATGCGCAATTATATCAACGCTGCGCTTGTGATATAATATCCGCAGAATGGCGCGGATATTATATGGTGCACAACGCCTCGCACCTGCAGGGCAACCGATTCTTGATGCGCAATTATATCATGTAAACATGATATAGCTAATACTGGAGGTGGCACTATGAAAATAACAAGAAATCGCAAGCTCATAATTACTCTTCTGTTGGCCGCAGTGATAATGTTCAGTGGCATTACCGCCTATGCGGATGACTGGATAATAGAGCCGTACCGCGTGGAATCCGGTGATGGGAGCAAAGTATTCTACTTTAATCCGCTACACGATAGCAGCTACCCGGCAATGGGCGTATATTATCTTAATGAAACATCGGACAGCGTCTACTATTTCGAAATAACCCCTACAATGCTTATTCCCGGAGACTTGATATTCTCCGATGATTTTCAATACGCTGTGTTGGTTTCAAGCTCGCAGAATGTCGCGCTTGAATTTTTCGCAAATGGAGCTTTGATTAGATACTACACAATTGAAGACCTTGTGGGCAATACGGACATGGTGTCTATGAGTGTTTCGATGGCTCGTTGGAAAAACCATGAAAGTGTTGGATTTGATAGCGTAGCTAATGCGTTGACGCTCACAACAGTTGACAACCTTACCTATGTGTTCGATATTACAACCGGAGAGATTGTCGAGGATGTCGAGTCCGGTGGTCTCGGTCGTCTTGGGTCAACTATCCTCGTCATCCTAAGTATCGGAATGGCCATGGGTATTGTATTCCTGCGCGCAGCGCGTAACAACCATGGTTCCAAACGCATACCATATAGGTAAACGCTATTTTGAAGGGATGATGCACTATGCCATACATACACAATAACTTCAGCGACCCCAACCTGACCGAAATCGGGCGGCTGCAAATAGGCACCCTAGCCGTGAGCGCAGGCAAACCCGCCGCCGGCGCCACTGTGCGCGTCACCCAGCACGGAGCGCCTGACAACATCATCGAGGAGATGGTGTCCGACACCTCCGGGCGCACACCTACTATCAACCTGCCGGCCCCGCCGATTGACTACTCTATGCAACTCACAGATGTGCGCCCCTATAGTGAGTACGACGTAAGCATAGTTATGGACGGTTTTGAGCGAACTCTTGTCGAAGGCGTCCAGATTTTGCCTGACACCACCTCATACCAAGATGTGAGGCTAACTCCCGTTACCGGCAACCCCGACCAAGTTGAGACGATCTCTATCAAAGACCATACCCTTTGGGGCGACTTTCCCGCCAAGATACCAGAGATGGACACCAAACCCCTCCCTCCCGCCACCGGACTTGTGGTGCTGCCCGAGCCAGTAGTTCCCGAATATGTTATCGTCCATGCCGGCAAGCCGACCGACGCTTCTGCTCCCAACCACTGGGTTTACTTTAAAGATTACATAAAAAATGTGGCCAGCAGCGAAATTTACGCCAACTGGCCTGAGCAAACTATTCTCGCCAATGTGCTCGCCATCATCTCTTTTACCCTTAACCGGATCTATACAGTAATGTATCTCCAAGGAAGGCGTTATTGCACGTCAGCATTCCCGGCGCAGTTGTAGATAACTTTAATATCACACACCCGCTGCCCTCTAATATACTGAGCTTCGCCGACGATAATCTTGTCGACAAGTAGTAGTAGCATTTCGGCGTCAAGGCTGTCTATTTCGGTACACTGTTCTATCAGCCCAACCCAGGAATCGGGGTCGTCAGCAACAGACGTTATGCCTGCGATCCGTTTTTCCAATGCCTTTACAGCCTTAGAGCGCTCTACCCGTTCCTTCTCGTACTTGCGAACCTGACGCCCAAATAGACTATCGGGAACAAGTCCGGAAATCTTGTCTTCGTAGAGGCTTTCGATAAGTACATCCAATTTGTCAATTTGGTTGCAGTGGGCCCGCAATTCACTTTCGTAAATTCCTCGATATGACATGCTGTCGGCTTTTTTTGCGGATAAGGCGGCTTTCATTATGCGCTCCTTGTTATAGCACTCGGTCACGTGCACAAGGTCTCTGATATGGCTTGTCACCAACTCACTCAATGACTTTTCGCCTATCCAGTGAATGGTGCAGGCATTTTTGCCATTATTGGCATAAGTACCGCATATATAAGAAGTATACCGGTGTTCGCTGCCATCCTTACGGGTGCGACGCTCCAGCTGACCCCGGAGTCTAAATCCGCAATCGGCACAATAAAGAAGGCCTGTAAACAGGTTTCTCTCTCCATCTTTACGCCTTCTTGGGTTGTAGCTTCTGCGAGAGTATGACTGTACCTTATCCCAAAGCTCCTTGCCAACAATTGGCTCGTGGGTGTTCTCTACCCGAATCCAATCGCTGCCATCTTTTCTAATTAACTTTTGGTTTTTATAGGATACCGTGCCTGACTTGCCGGACACGAGATTCCCGATATAGGATTCATTTTTTGTAATATCCTTCACAGTGTTTTCGCCCCACACCCGCCTGGATTTGAGAGGATTCTTGCTGTTCCTGCTCTGATAGTAGTATTCTCTTGGTGGGATAACGCCGTCTTCATTGAGCTTTGCGGCGATTGCACGAAAACCCATGCCGGCAAGCCTCATCCCAAATATTCTGCGGACAACCGGGGCGGCATTCTTGTCAATTACAAGCCTGTGATGATTTTGCGGGTCTTTTATGTAACCATATGGGGCATACGCGCCAACAAACTTGCCGCTTTGCGCGGATATGCGTTTCCCCGCCCGAACCTTTATGCTGGTCGCTTTGCTATGCTGCTCATTAAACCAGTTGCGAAAGACCATCATATCGTCCAGCTTTTCGCCTAGAGATATAAGTTCACACCCATGCTCCGGAAGAAACACCTCCGCCAAATTGCCTACTTCTAAATAATTCCTCCCTAACCGCGAAAGGTCTTTAACTAATATAGTATTGATATGACCCGCCTTAACGTCGGCAATCATCCGCTGAAAGTCCGGGCGATTCTGGTTTGTTCCGGAAAAACCGTCATCCCCATACACCTCGACCAGTTCCCAGCCACTCTCCTCAACATGTTTTACGAGCATGAGTTTTTGATTTTCTATGGATACGCTCTCTCCCGCACGGGCATCCTCTTTGCTCAACCGTACATATATGCCAACTCTATATAGTTTTTGTTTTGACATAGCCATAGCCTCCGCAGTTAATGGCAGAACGCAGAGCCTGCCGTTTAAGAAGTCTTTTTAGCAGGCCCCTTTTGCCTCACATATATTTAACGCCCATACCCGGTACTGCTCTCACAACTCAGGACTCTGCGCACAGTTAAATCTTCCAAGGTTTTAGCAAGGTCGACCTCGCACTTATGCACGCTGGTGACCCGATAAAGAGTCTTGCCTATTTTCTTTTCGTGGTATTTTATAATGGGTTTAAATGGTAATAAATACATACTAAATTCCCCTTTCGGCATTTATACAAAATATGATTTACCTGGTTGTCTAAATTCCCTAAAAATTGATGCCATTTTTTTATTATAAAATGCGAAATATTACAATAAATCGTTGACAAAATAGACATCGACTGTTAAAATATGAGCTAGATTATTGGTTCTGCTTAATTTTGTGGTATTTAAGCCAAGTGCCACTACGTTGCCGGCGCGAACAAGTCTGCGTACTTTAGGTGCGATTGACTGCCATTTCCGCCTGTGCGTTTTATATAATGAAGTACCTTTGCGTTGCGGCGGTAGCCCCATACAATTTCAGCGCCTCTATCATTTGCTTTATTGGTGCGGTTGTTATCGGGCTTTTAATTTTTTCTTGTATTATCTTAAACTATGAATCGGTGCAAAACTGGGCCGATCTTAGATATTCCTTTTCGTTGCCAGGCCAGCACATATCAACGGACAAAAAAATTAAACGGGAGGGTTCTTCTAATGTCGTACAATCCTTTTGAAAGTGCACAAGCTCAATTCGACAAAGTAGCGGAAATGATGAATCTGGAGCCAGATGCCCGCGCGTTGCTGCGCGAGCCAATGAAAGAGTACCACTTTTCTATTCCGGTAAAAATGGACGATGGTTCAACTAAAGTTTTTAAGGGCTACCGCGTGAACCATAACTACGCAAGAGGCCCCGCAAAAGGCGGCATTCGCTTCCACCCACATGAGACCGCCGATACTGTACGTGCACTATCTACATGGATGACCTGGAAGTGCGCAGTGGCAGATTTGCCTCTGGGCGGCGGTAAGGGCGGCGTTGTTTGCGACCCGCGCACAATGTCTTTGGGCGAGCAAGAGCGCATGTGCCGCGGCTACATTCGCCAAGGCTTTGCAGCTTTTGGTGCACTGGTTGACGTGCCCGCACCCGATGTAATGTCCAACCCACAACATATGCTGTGGATGCTGGACGAGTATGAAACTCTGGCCCGCGCCCACTATCCCGGTGCAATCACAGGTAAGCCCGTTGGAGCCGGCGGCTCGCTGGGTAGAACAGAAGCCACAGGGTACGGCGGTATTTATGTGCTGAAAGATTTGATGGACGCAGAGGGCATTAAGTTTGAGGACACTCGCGCCAGCATCCAGGGCTTTGGCAACGTCGGCGAATACGCTGCTAGGCTGTACACTGAATACGGCGGCAAGGTTATAACTATCTCCACTTACGATTTGGGCGATAAGACCAGCTACACCTTCCGCAAAAAAGACGGTTGCAACATAGAAGAGCTCGTCAGCATAAAAGACAAATTCGGCACAATTGACAAAGCCAAAGCGAAAGACCTTGGCTACGAAATTCTCCCGGGCGACGTTTGGATTGCTGAGGACGTAGAAATACTCATCCCAGCAGCCCTCGAAAGCCAAATAACTCCCGCAACTTTCCCGCAGATATCTAAGAATGTAAAGATTATATGCGAGCTCGCCAACGGGCCAACTACTCCGGACTGCGACCCCCTCATTCAAGAAAAGGGAATCATGGTTCTGCCTGACTTCTTGGCGAATGCCGGCGGCGTAACTGTGAGCTACTTTGAGCAAGTTCAGGGTAACATGAACTACTTCTGGAGCCGCGAAGAGGCTATTGAAAAGCTTCATTACAGCATGTCTAAAGCCTTCAAAGGCGTTTACGAGCTCTCTAAAGAGAAGAACCTCTACATGCGTGACGCCGCGTACATAATTGCTATTGACAAAGTATACAAGGCTGTCAAACAACGTGGATGGTGCTAGATTGCTTTTGAGTTAGCTGTTTAACTACAGTCAACTTTGCCTCGTCGTTTCCGGGGCAATAATGTTAGGGGCGAGCCAAAATTCCAATCGTTGACTAATGACACGCATTGCACTATTGGATTTTTCTCGCCCCAATACTTGCTTAGGAGGTGGGATGTGATAACCAAATTAACGATAGCTATATAAAGAAAGGTGATGATGTAGAGAGCGGAAAAATGTTTGCGGCTGATGAGTTTTATACACCTTAAGAATCCCTTATGGTGTTAACCGCACATATCTACTGTCAGAATAACAATAAACTCTAGATTTATATTAAACATATTCATACGAGAGGATGTTATTATGCTATTAAGGCTTATGCTCCCAAGCGCGAAACGCAAACACGGAGAAGAGCAGCCTCATATCCCGCTAAAGATTTTCAACCTTAAACTACGCCTACCCTTTGTTCACTACGCGTGGGAAATTCAAGAAACGATTCAGTCTATGGCCATATTCGTGACTGCTATCGCTGCTATCGCTTTTATTCAAGACAACTTTTACGTGACCTTTACAGTTGCTTTGGGAATCACGATTTTCCATGATATGATGTATTGTTTGCATCAGCTATTTGGTGATATTCCACTTTGTGGCTGGATTACCCCGTCAATCCCGCTTACTGTCGCATATTTACAGGGCTTTGAATACATAGGGGATCGTATGGACGCCATGATTGCTGTCTGTTTCTCGGTGGCTGTCATCTTCCTCTTCTTGGGAATTTCGGGTCTGGGCAAAAGACTGGCTACCCTTGTACCCGACTGTATGAAGGCAGGCATTTTGATTGGTGCGGGTATCGCGGCTATTGCGGGTACTCACGGACTTAGCCGGGCAGCTACTACCTCCGGACTTGCAGGTATACCTATTTCTTGGTCTGTTGGCGTAGGTGCCAGCCTGTTTATCCTGTTCGCTAGAGGCTTTAAGCAGATGAAAGCAAGCGGTGACTATAAGTTTGCCAACATGCTCGGCAAAGCCGGCTTTATCCCTGCACTTGTTGTCGGCGGCGTTGCCGGAGTCATTGCGGGCGAAATCAGCTGGGCAAACCTCGAGCCTATCGAAGGCGCCGCGTTTTTCGTAAATCCGTTCCCAGCTTGGGCATGGACTCTGGAAAACTTCTCTATATTTGGCCGTGGCTTCCCGGCGTTTGGCATCCTTCTGGGTGCGATTCCCATTGCAATTATGGCCTATACTATTGCCTATGGTGACATCATTGTTGCTGCGAAAACCATAGAAGAGGCCCAAAAGGCCCGTCCCGACGAGAAGCTGGACCACGATGTGAACAGGACTCACATTATCGTTGGTTTCAGAAACTTGATGCAAGCCCTATTTAATCCAATGGTTACCCTTTCTGGGCCCCTGTGGGCAGGACCGCAAATCGCTGTAACAGAGCGTTACAAGAGCAGCACAGCCATGCACTCCCTGATAGGCGGTACAGGTACATTCAACATAGTTAAGCTTATCTGCCTTTTGATCGCCCCACTAATTATGCTGGTGCAGCCGCTTATGCCTCTTGCCATGGGGCTTACCATGATGATTGCAGGTTTTGCCTGCTTCTACATGGGTCTTGGTTTGGTCAAAACAGACCAAGAACGCGGTATTGCCGGACTTATGGGCGTAGCTATTTTTGTACTAGGTGCTACTTGGGGTTTGGCTCTTGGTATCGTTGTTACTTTGCTCGTAAACGTACTTGGCTACCGCAAGCCTAAAGAGGAAGAAAACGCTTAAGGGTTCTAACGATGCCGAAAAGGCAGCAAAAAAATATAGACTTTTAATAAAAATTGAAAGGGGAAAACCACCATGCAACTGAAAGACGTTGGCAAAACAGCTCAACAAATTAAGGACCTTACAAACAAGTACATGATCGAGACCTACAAGCGCTTTGATTTCGTCTGTGAAAAAGCCGAGGGTCATTATCTGTACGCAGACAACGGAGACCGCTACCTGGACTTCTACGGCGGTGTTGCTGTTAACAACGCTGGTAACTGCCATCCCAAAGTTGTCGCCGCTGTTCAAGAGCAAGTAGCTCAACTTATGCACACCTTTAACTACCCCTACACCATTCCTCAGGCACTACTGGCTGAGAGAGTATGTACAGCTCTGGGCTACGACAAAATTTTCTACCAAAACTCCGGTACCGAGAGCAACGAGGCCATGATCAAACTGGCCCGCAAATACGGTATAGACAACTTCGGCCCCAACAAGTACCATATTCTCACCGGTAAGGGCAGCTTCCATGGCCGTACATACGGTTCGCTGGCAGCTACCGGCCAAGTTGGCAACGTTCTGCAAAAGAACTTCGGCCCCATGCTCGAGGGCTTCACCTACTGTGAGTACGGCAACCTGGCCGACTACGAGAAGAACATCACCAAAGACACCATTGCTATCCTGATCGAGCCTATCCAAGCTGAGGGCGGCGTTATTGTTCCTACCAAGGAGTTCATCCAAGGTCTGGCTGGCCTGTGCAAAAAGCACGGTCTGCTCCTCCTCTCGGACGAAATCCAAACCGGTTGGTGCCGCACTGGTAAAGTCATGGGCTACGAGCACTACGACGTGAAACCCGACATCATCTCGATGGCTAAGGGTATCGGCGGCGGTATGCCTATCGGCGCTATCTGCACCACCAATGAGCTCGCCAAAACATTCGGCCTGGGCGAACACGGCACAACCTACGGCGGAAACGTTGTATGTTGCGCAGCTGCCTACGCTCAAGTTGGCGTTCTGCTCGAAGAGAACTTCGCCGCAAAAGCCCAAGAAGTGGGTGACTACTTCATGGGTATCCTCGCTAAAATGCCCAGAGTCAAAGAAGTTAGAGGTAAAGGGCTGTTGGTAGGCGTACAGCTAGATGCTGACATCGGTGCTGCTGTTAAAGAAGCCGGCATCAAGCGCAAGCTGCTGACAACCTCTATCGGCACCAGCATCATCCGCATGGTTCCGCCTCTCACCGTCACAAAGGCAGAGTGCGACGAAGCTGCTGCAATCCTCACAGAAGCTATTAAATCTGTCTAAGTCACCATAAAGTACACATAACTAAATAAGGGCTGCTTGTATTTTGCTAAGACCGTGTAATTTGCAAGCAGCCCTTGTTTCAGGGAGGACATTCTCTTGGAGCCAAGTACTATAGCACTAATCATAATTGTCGTTACAATGGTGCTTTACGCAACAGAATACCTGCCTATCGCCGCTACGTCAGTTATGGCGTGTCTTGCCCTTGCAATATTCGGGGTGCTTCCTATAAACGGCGCATTCGCCGGGTTTGGAAACGACATTGTTTATCTGATAGTGGGTATGGTAATTGTCGGCAACGCGCTTTTCGAAACAGGGGTTGCGAAGCTTATAGGTCAAAAGATAATCTCAGCGGTCGGGACAAATGAACGGCTATTTATGCTTGCGCTTGTCCCTGTTACCACTGCGATTTCTATGTTCCTGAGCAATACCGCTACGGCCTCTATAGTGCTACCTTTGGTAGCCAGCGCAGTAGCCGCTTCCGGTGGGAAGCTGACAAAGAAGAACACCTTTATGATGGTAGGTATTCTTGCCGTGACCGGCGGAGGGCTTACGCTCGTGGGCTCAACGCCCCAGCTTATTGCTCAAGGCTTCCTTGTCGATGGCGGACATGGGGCAATGGGCTTTTTTGAAATAGCCCGCACAGGCTTGCCAATACTTCTCTTGCTTGTCCTTTACTACCAGACGATTGGCCTTGTGTTACAAAAAAAATTCTTCACCTTCCCAGAAGTTGAAGACGCACCCGCAGTACCGGCCGGAGGCGGCAGCCCAACAACCGTAGGCGTAGGCACTGCAACCATAGAAGAGAAGCCAAAAAGTGTGGCTAAGATGATTATCTCTGTCTGCATACTCGCCTTCTGTATCATCGGATTTTTGAGGGATCTCTGGAGCCCGGGCGTAGTGGCAATGGTCGGTGCGGTTGCCTGCGTAGCCACCGGCTGCTTATCACAAAAGCAACTTTTCGCTAAGATGGACTGGACAACCGTAACCGTTATGGGCGCGTCCTTCGGCATTTCTGCCGGAATGCAGCAGAGCGGCGCCGGAGCCCTTGTAGCCCAGACCGCAATAAACATTATGGGCGACAACGTAACGCCTTGGTTATTGTGGTCTACACTTGTGATTATTTCCACAATACTCACAAACTTTATGTCCAGTACCGCCACGGCAGCGTTGCTTGTACCTATCGCCGGTATGCTTGCAATAGAACTCGGGTTCGATGTTAAGCCTGTTGTTATGGCAGTCGCGGTTGCGGCCAACGTGGGTTACGCTACGCCGGTCTCGACCCCACCGGTAACAATGACCCTGGTAGCCGGGTACAGGTTTAAAGATTACGTCGTGCTGGGCGGGTTGTTTAACGTGCTGGCAATCGCCCTACTTATCTTAATCTACCCAATCGTATTCTAAAAGCAGTATTTTAGGTTTTATTATTATACGGAGGTGTTTCTAAAGTGAAGGTATTTAACGAGAAAATCCTAAGAGTTAAGTTGAAAAACTTAAGCCACTCGACCGAAAAGCTGGACATTAACGTAGCCAAAAAGTTTATTGGTGCGCGGGGACTCGGCGCAAAATACTTGTACGATGAAATTGACCCCAAAGTGGACGCCCTGTCCCCTGAGAACAAACTGATAATCGTTAACGGTCCCGCCACCGGCAGTAACATGCCTACAGGCGGCAGGTTTATGGTTGTCACAAAGTCCCCCTTGACAGACGGTATCGCTTACGCGAATTCCGGCGGATATTGGGGCCCGGCATTCAAGGGCGCAGGCTATGATATGCTTATCTTAGAAGATAAAGCTGACAAGCCTGTATACATTTACCTTGGCGATAACGACGTAGTAGAGATTAAAGACGCCGCATTTCTCTGGGGCAAAACCGCTACTGAGACAACGGTGGAGTTGCAAAAAATCCATGGCGAAAAAGCCAAAGTGCTCTGCATCGGTCCCGGCGGCGAAAAGCTTTCCCGCATGGGCGCTATGATGAACGATTACGACAGAACAGCGGGCCGCGGCGGCGTCGGCGCGGTAATGGGTTCTAAGAATGTTAAAGCCATTGTTGCCAACGGCACATCAGCGTTTGAGTACCCTGACGCTGAAAAAGCTAAAGAAATTGCTAAAGCAAAAGTTAAGTTCTTGCGCGAGCAGCCGGCAACAGGCAAAGGCTTGCCATCTATGGGTACGGCAATGCTTGTAAACCTCGTTAACAACAACGGCCTTTTCCCGGTAAGGAACTGGCAAAGCTCTTTCTACGACAAAGCGGAAGACATAAGCGGTGAGACCCTGAGGGATAAATACCTAGTCAAGCGTAGCGCGTGCTACCGCTGCCCGGTTGCCTGCGGTCGTGTAGTCAAGAACGCAGCAGGTGAAAATATAGGCGGGCCCGAGTTCGAAACCGTGTGGGTCTTTGGCGCAAATATGGACAACAATGACCTGCAAGTCATCAACGATGCCAACGAGCTCTGCAACGAGTACGGCCTGGACACTATCTCTACAGGCGCTGCAATTGCGTGCGCAATGGAGCTTTACGAAAAAGGCTACATCAAGGACGAAGAGATTGCAGCCGACGGCCTCTCTCTCAAGTGGGGTGACAAAAAGGCTATCGTTGAGTGGGTTCGCAAAACTGCCCTGCGCGAAGGGTTCGGTGACAAACTAGCCGAAGGGTCTTGGCGTTTGGCGAATAGCTATGGTGTGCCTGAGTACTCCATGTCGGTTAAGAAGCAAGACCTTCCGGCGTACGACGCGCGTGGTATGCAGGGCCAAGGGCTCAACTACGCGACGTGCACAAGGGGCGGCTGCCACATCAAAGGCAACATGAACCCGACAGAAGTTCTCGCTCCGCCAGAAATTAGACTTGACCGCTTCTCGACCGAGGGCAGGGCTGTGCATGTAAAGAATACGGTTAACCTTGCAACTATCGTTGACTCTTTAGGGTTCTGTATCTTTATCCGCGCTGTGGGCATTCCAGGGTTTATCGAAATGACAAACGCACTCTACGGTGAAGAAGTTTACACCCCTGAGTCCATAGTGGAAGCGTCCGAGAGAATCCTAACCTTGGAAAAGCTGTTCAACACTAAGGCAGGACTAACCAAGGCAGATGACACCCTTCCTCCGAGACTGCTCAACGAACCTATCCCAGACGGTCCCTCAAAGGGGCATGTTAACAAGCTGCACGAGATGCTCCCCGAGTATTACGAGCTGCGCGGCTGGGATGCTGAAGGTGTACCCAAAGCAGAAACTCTTAAAGCTTTAGGGTTATAATAAACTATAAAGCTTGGTTGGGAGGAGCACATATGAAGTTGGAAGTGCGTTTGTTTTCATATCTACGTGACGGGCGCGGCAAGGAAGTTTACCTGGATGTTAAGGAAGACGCTATCGTTGCCGACGTGATAAAAATGCTCGAAATCGAGGACAACGAGGTTGCTAATGTTCTGATTAACAATTTCAATGCCGATTCCTCCTCCACCCTAAAAGAAGGGGACAGCGTTTCGCTGTTCCCTCTTTTGGCCGGCGGATGATACAAATCAACTTGAAAAAGCGCCCTTGTTTTTCAAGTTAGCTCGCGTCCTATGCAAGCTTTCGGCGCAGCCGAAGATTTACGTCGTATACACGGTTTCCCCGGCGCATGCGCCGGTGCACGACGCTCTTTGTCGCACCTTCAAAAGTGGGCTTCTTTTGAAGTGGAATAAGTATAATCACGATCGCGCATTAAGGTGGTGTTATATTTTTGAAGCCTTTAGAATCATCAGAACTTCGCTATTCCCGTAATATCCGGGCATTGTCTCATGAAGAAGTGAAGAGCCTGCATACAAAAAAAGTATGCATTGTGGGTTTAGGTGGTTTGGGCGGCTACGTTGTTGAGATTTTAGCAAGGATCGGGGTACTTAACATAACCGCTGTGGATTACGATGTCTTCGAGCACAATAACCTAAACCGCCAGCTTTTTTCCACTGAAGCTCTTTTAGGTCACCCCAAAACCGAGGGTGCCGGCAGCCGCATAAAAGCGGTAAACTCCGCTGTACAGCTAAACTTAATCGGCGAAAAACTCACCGAAAGCAATGCGCTAGGTGTTCTGCAGGGGCACGACTGTGTTGTTGACGCCTTAGACAACATACCGTCTCGACTTCTTTTACAGGATACCTGTGAAAAACTCGGCGTACCTATGGTACATGGATCTATCGCCGGTTGGTTTGGCCAGGTGGCCGCTATCTTCCCCGGAGACAAACTATTCCAAAAGATATTCAAGAATGTCTCCGTGGACGGGACGGTTCCTGAAAAGGGCGTTGAGAGAGAGCTGGGCAACCTGCCCTTTACCGCATCTACAGTTGCCTCTATGCAGGCTGCCGAGGTCGTTAAAATTCTCTGTGGACGTCAAGTTTTGAGAAATACCTTAACTCAGATAGACTTGCTGGACTTCGAATTTAACACGTTATATTTTGGCGACAAGAGCTAAGTTGCCAAATAACTAACAAAGGTGCATATATTCACAACAACACTGTGTGAATGTATGCACCTTTTGTATTGCCGCTTTTTACAGGGTATCGCTGGTTGCGCATTCCTGCGCATCGCCCCGCAAAACCTCAATACCATGGCCCAAATGCGGAAGCGCGAACTCCAAACTCTCTCGCACAGCCTTCGGGCTGCCCGGCAGGTTGACAATCAGCGTGCCCCCGCGTATGGCCGACACCGCCCTGCTAAGCATTGCGCGACCGGTAATTTGCATCGAATTGGCGCGTATAGCCTCCGCGATTCCAAGAGCCATGCGATCAGCTACAGCTATAGTGGCCTCCGGCGTAACATCGCGCCGGGAAAAACCGGTTCCACCAGTGGTAAGAATCAAGTCTACCCGGCGCCTATCCGATAGATCAATAAGCTTTGCCTCTATCGCGCTTCGCTCGTCCGGCAACAGAGCCTGATCGACAACACTATACCCTGCCTGCGCAAGTATGCGAGCTATAAGCGGGCCGCTCTCGTCTTCCCGCTCACCTTTTGACCCTTTATCGCTAAGTATCAAGATTGCCGCTTGTGGCCCCTGTGCGGGCTCTGCCATAAGCTCCATAACATCGCCTACAGATATGATTCCATCCTGCATCACACGGGCAAACACGCCCTCACGCGGCATTATGCAGTCGCCCATTTTGTGGTAGATTTGGCAGTGGGAGTGGCACTCCTTGCCAATCTGCGTGATTTCCAGGATACAACTCCCGCATTCCAGCCGCGAGCCCACCGGCAGGGCGCTGAAGTTAATGCCCTCAACGACAAGGTTTTCTCCAAAATCTCCGTGAGACACCCCCGCGCCCAGAGCATTAAACTTCTCAACTTTATCGTAAGACAGCAAGCTGACCTGACGATGCCAGTCGCCGCCGTGGGCATCGTCCTCAAGTCCCCAGCCGGTCTTGAACCGAGCGCTGGTTACGTCACGTTTTTGTATGCCACGTACACCGCTTGCGCAGACAGCTTTTACAACCCCCATTATTTTAGCCATATTCAGCCTCCTATTTGAGACATATTTTTGATTGACATGTCCGGGCCTGTTATACCGCCTAGGGTATACCGCTCCGGTTTTCTAAAGATAGCCTCGGTTATAGCGGCTTCTATTTCGTTGTCATCAGCGCCACTGCGAAGCATCTCTCGCAGATCCAGCCCTTTATCGTGGAACAAGCAGAGCTTTAGGAATCCGTCGCTCGTCAATCTTACCCGGTTGCAGCCGGGGCAAAAACAGCTGCCCAGAGCGTCTATAATACCGATGCTGCCCCGCATTTTGCTGCTTTTGAAGTATCGCGCCGGGCCAAATCCGCGACGCCGCGTATCTTGAATCAAGTCCGGGTACGCCTCCGTTAGCCTGCCTAGAATCTCTTCACCGCTGATTCCCTCCAAGCTCTCCCCCACACCGGACGGCATAAACTCAATGAACCTAACATCTATAGGCATATCTTCTGTCAACAGCGCAAAATCGACAATCTCCATATCGTTCAGCCCGGCGATAGGCACACAGTTCACCTTCACACGTAGCCCCGCTTCTACAGCTTTGACAATCGCGCGCCACACAGCGGGAAAGGCGTCCTGTCGCGTAATGTGCCGGTACGTTTCACCGGACAAACTATCGAGGCTTATGTTTACGCCATCAATTTTCATCTGCACCAAATCGGCTAAAGCAGACTCGAGAAGGACGCCGTTTGTAGTTATGGTGACATGCTCTATTCCGGGTAGAGATTTAAGTTCTCGCAAAAAATCGATGCAACCCTTGCGTGCCAAGGGCTCGCCCCCGGTCACCTTGACGTTGCGAACCCCGATCCTAACCGCAGCCCTGGTTAGCCGCAGAAGCTCCTCATAGCGCAGCACATCGCAGTGAGACAACGGCTGCACCCCTTCTTCAGGCATACAGTACCTGCACCGCAAATTGCAGCGATCAGTTATGGATATGCGTATGTAATCTATATCGCGCCCAAGCGAGTCGAGCATGGCGTCAGCTCCTTTGGCTGCGGTAAACTCCGCTTTTTCCGCCTGTTTTTTCAAGCAGTCGTATACCACCAATCTCCATTGCCTTGTCGGCGGCCTTGCACATGTCGTAAATTGTCAGCATGGCGACGCTCACGCCTGTCAGCGCTTCCATCTCTACGCCGGTGGTTCCTGTCGTTTTTACCGTACACTTGGCCGTTACTTCGTGCTCGCTGTCATCAAAGTCAAAATCGATAGAGGCTTTTTCAATAAGCAGGGTGTGACAGAGCGGTATGAGGTTAGCCGTTTGTTTTACCGCCATAATCCCGGCAATGCGGGCAGTTCCAAGGACGTCGCCTTTTTCCGCCCTGCCCTGGCGCACCATCTGATAACACTCAGCGCTCATTTTTATCCGGCCTTCGGCTATAGCCTGACGCGCGGTTGGCTGTTTTCCACTTACATCCACCATTGCGGCGTTGCCGTGCTCGTCAAAATGTGTAAACTCTGCCATCTAACGCAAGGCCTCCCCTACCCGAAGATTTTGTCGAAATGTACATTCATCATAATCCACAGGCGATTGGTTGTCAAGCACAAATCTATTGACAATCCAGCCAATTTATTGTATTATGTTGTTTAAATTCGCCGGAGAGCGCAAATAAAATACGCAATTTCCGACTCCTTCCCCCTAAAGCGCAAGCCACGGGACCCGGAGCGTCAGGGTATAGCGGGAAACGGCTATACCTTCCATGTGTAAAGGGAATGCACCATAACCGCAAAGCGGTGAGCTTTGCGACCATTACCCTTTGCGCCGTAACCGGCGTATTTTTTGTGCTGTTTTCGGCGCATAAAAATGTGAGGAGTAATGAAAATGAAAAGAAACTTTATGCTGTACTTAGCCGTGTTTGTTTGCCTGATCATAGTGTTGTCCGCCTGCGGCGGTACCGCTCAACCCACTCAACCCGCACCGGCACCAGTTGCAGAGCCTGCGTCGACCCCAGAGCCTACACCCGATCCTGAACCCGAACCGCAAACAGGTACCATCACCCTTGCAACAACCACAAGCACCGAAGACTCCGGGCTGCTGGACTTCATACTACCCAACTTTACTGAGGTTACAGGCTGGGATATACGGGTAATATCAGTTGGCACGGGGGCTGCCTTGCAACTGGGGCGCGACGGCGAAGCCGATGTCCTGCTTGTACACGCCCGCACCGAAGAGGACAGGTTTGTCGCGGAGGGCTACGCCGAGCGGCGCCATGACGTTATGTACAACGACTTCGTAATCGTAGGCCCAAGTGATGGAGCAATTGCCCACAACGATGACATTGAGGCGACGTTTATGGCCATACTAGACGGGAACTTGCCCTTTGTCTCCCGCGGGGACAATTCAGGCACACATATAAGAGAATTGCAAATCTGGGAATCTCTGAATGTTAGCCCTGAAGATAACACAAACTACATCGAAGTTGGACAAGGCATGGGCGCAACCCTGGGCATGACCGTGGAAATGGACGCATTCACCCTCACAGACCGCGCCACATGGCTTGCATACCCTGATGTTGGCAACCTGGTAATTGTCTGTGAGGGCAACGAGCTGCTGCTAAACCCGTATGGCGTTATGGTTGTATCTACAACAGAACACCCAGTGGGTGCGCAAGCATTTATAGACTGGATAACAAATCCGGCCACACAGCAACTGATATCTACCTTTGGCGTGGCGGAGTTCGGACAGCCGTTATTCTTCCCGGAGGCATAGCTTGCATGACCCAAATACTCGACGCGGAAGTCCTGGCAATTATAACGTTGACGTTGCGGATGACAATCCTGTCCACCGCTATTTCGTCGGTTATCGGCGTACCTCTGGGGCTTTGGCTGGACCGCGCGAGCTTTGCTGGCAAGCGGTTGGTCGTGATGATCAACCGCACGCTAATGGCCTCCCCCCCTGTTGTCGTGGGGCTGGTGGTTTATCTCATACTTATGCGCAACGGGCCGCTGGGTTTTCTACGGCTGCTATTCACCTTTGAGGCGATGGTTATTGCGCAGGTTCTATTGATCACGCCCATAGTCTGCGGGATAGTATACACCGCCTCTCAAAGAAGCTCTGAGAGGATTCGCGTCTTCGCGCTCACTATGGGCGCCGACAAAAGGCAGACTCGGAGTTTGCAAATAAAAGAGCTGAGCAACGAAATCTTCTTCGCGGTTATAACAGGATACGGGCGGGCTATGAGCGAAGTTGGTGCCATCATGATCGTTGGGGGCAACATCCGCCACCACACCCGCACGATGACTACTACGCTCTCGCTGTTGCGCAACAGAGGCGAAATCGAGCAGGCGGTATTTCTGGGCGCTATACTGATGCTGATCGCCTTTAGCGTGCAGATGATTGCAGACTTCCTGCGAAAGAGGGAGCGGCGGGCCGATGAAAATTTCTAATCTACACAAAAGCTACGGTAAGTTTTCGCTGCAGGTGGAGGACCTAAGCCTCCCCGCGGGCGAGATTTATGGTATTATTGGCCCGAACGGCTGCGGCAAAACCACACTTATGAAGGCGATTGCAGGGCTGCTGGAACCAGACAGCGGACATATTGACTATAACGGACTTACCCCACGCGACATTACGATGGTTTTTCGCAAGCAGTATCTTATCCACGACACGGTGCTGCACAACCTTGTATACCCGCTCAAAATACGGGGAATAAAGCCGGATGAAGAGCTGGTAAAGCGATACTTGGATATTGCCGGTCTGTGGGAAAGCCGAGAGGAGTACGCGCCTGGGCTGTCTTCCGGCCAACAGCAAAAGCTGACTTTGGTGCGCGCGTTGATCTTTTCGCCGGGGCTTGTGCTGATAGACGAAGCCTTCTCAAATCTCGACATGGAGAGTGCGGCGACATTTGAACAGCTTATTCTTGAGAAACAGCGTAGTTCACCCGCAACCTATATAATCTGCGCTCACCAGCTCTCACATATCCAGCGGCTGTGCGGGTATATTTTATTTATGCACAGCGGGCGAATTGAAACGCAGGGCCCGGCGTCCCAGATGCTGACGCAACCTGAAAACTCGAAGCTGAAAAGCTACTTGCAATATGCGTCGCTAAAGGAAGGTGTAACCGACTGATGGAATTTTTGAAAGTTGACAGCGTGGATGCTGCCCGACAAAAACTGCTCGACAGTGTTAAGGCTGGGCTAGTATCCAAGGAGTCGGTTACGCCCAATCAAGCACTGGGGAGAGTTGCTGCGGAAGACGTCTTTGCTCCGGAAAATATACCGGCATTTCGGCGCTCTACTGTGGACGGTTACGCTGTCTTGTCTGCGGACACCGCCGCAGCCGGAGAGAGTATCCCGGTCTTCCTGACACTGGCTGGCCGAGTGGAGATGGGGCAGCCCGCCAATCTTACGTTGGTCGGTGGACAGTGCGCAGAGGTTTTTACCGGCGGGATGTTGCCTGACGGCGCGAACGCCGTTGTAATGGTCGAGTATACAGAAGAGTTTGGCGGCCAGGGCCTCGCAATAAGTCAAAGCGTCGCCCACGGCGAAAACGTTGTCCTTCCTGGCGAGGATATGAAGGCGGGCGATTTGCTGTTGCGTAAAGGCAAGCGTATCCTGCCGCAGGATATAGGGGCTCTGGCGGCAGCTGGTGTGAACGCTGTTTCAGTCTACGCACCCACGCGAGCAACCATCCTCTCCACCGGTGATGAACTGGTTGCGCCCGAACAAACACCCACTCCCGGGCAGGTCAGGAATATCAACACCTATGCGCTGAGCGCTCTTGCCAAAAAACATGGGCTCGAGCTCGTAAGTACGTCTGTCCTGCCGGATGATCAAAACGCATTGGAGCAGGCTGTGCGCACAGCTATGCAGAACAGTGACATCGTCATTGTTTCCGGTGGCAGCTCCAAAGGGAAGAAGGATATGACCCGGCTGGTGTTTGACAGGCTTGCAGTACCGGGGGTCTACACGCACGGCATTGCAATAAAGCCCGGAAAACCGACCATCCTCGGATATGACGACGCCTCTCGAACTTTACTCGTGGGGCTTCCGGGGCACCCGGTATCCGCAATGATGGTCTTTGAGCTGCTCATCGGCTGGCTGTTACGTGAGGTTATGGGCGCTCAGCCGCCTCCCGCGATTCCCGCACGGATCACGTGCAACGTGGCGTCTGCGCCCGGCAAGCTGACCTGCTGGCCCTGCCGTCTGAGCCGCACCGGCAGCAAATACACCGCTGAGCCTGTATTTGGTAAATCCGGCATGATTACCACACTTACACAGGCGGACGGTTACTTCATCGCCCCACCAGATGCTGAGGGCCTGCGCGAAGGCGGGGACGTTATGGTACACCTGTTTTAATGAGGGGGAGCAGCTTATGTCTAAACGCAACCTGTACTTGTCGAATATACCTGTGGAAGAGGCTCTGCGTCGCTTTCAAGACGCGCTGGGCTCGCAACTCGGGGCGAAAACCGAGAGTATCGAGGTCGTGCACTGCCTTGACCGGATAACCGGCGAGGCTATTTATGCACGGTGCAATTCGCCCCTATACAACTGCGCGGCAATGGACGGCATTGCCGTCATAAGCGCTTGCACCCGTGGAGCGGGCGAAGCTTCCCCCCTGACACTGGAAGAAGGCGCGGACTTCGTGGTGGTGGATACCGGCGACCCGGTTCGCCCACCTTATGACGCGGTCATTATGGCAGAAGACCTCCAGGAAGCGCAGGGTGGCATAATTATACGCGCTGCCGCCGCGCCCTGGCAGCATGTCCGACCGGTTGGTGAGGACATAGTGCAGGGCGAGATGGTTTTGCCCGGTGGGCATAAAATCCGTCCTATTGATATAGGCGTGTTGCTCTCTGGCGGTGTCACCCGTATTGAGGTGCGCGCTCGCCCAACGGTTGCGATAATCCCCACCGGCACCGAGATAATTGAGCCTGGCGAGGAAATGCGCGAAGGCAGCATCATAGAGTCAAACTCCAGGATGCTTGAAGCACTGGTGAGGCATGGCGGTGGTGAGCCGACCCGCTTCTCCACAGTCCCGGATGAATACGAGACGCTTAAAGGGGTGCTGCGTAAGGCCTCAGAGCGCTTTGATATGGTGCTGATGATTGCAGGCACCAGCGCGGGGCGTGAGGATTTTACCGCCCCTCTGCTGCGCGAGTTGGGCGAGGTTATTGTTCATGGTGTGGCCATGAAGCCGGGCAAACCAGTTATTCTCGCTGTTGCCGACAGCAAGCCCATCATCGGAGTTCCGGGCTACCCCGTTTCTGCCTATCTCGCCTACGAAAACTTTGGCGCGCCGGTTCTCATGGCGCTCTCTGGCTTCCTCAGGGAGGACGTGCCAGTTGTGCAAGCTACGCTCACCCGAAAACTGGTTTCTTCGCTCAAGCACCGCGAGTATGTCCGCGTAAAGGTGGGCAAGGTTGGCGGACGATTTATCGCCACTCCCCTGGCGCGGGGGGCGGGAGCTGCTATGTCCCTGGTGCGCGCCGACGGCTTCTGCCTGATCGAACAAGAGACCGAGGGCGTTGAATCCGGCGAAACTGTGAACGTCCTCCTCTCGCGCGGACTTGACGGCTTGGGGCACACCGTTGTCAGCATTGGAAGCCACGACCTGATTCTCGACGTGCTCGTGGATTTAATGCCTCAGCTTTTCCCTGGTGTGGCTCTGTCCAGTACGCACGTAGGCAGTATGGGCGGGCTGCTGGCCCTAAAAAACGGCGAGGCTCACATAGCTCCCTTCCACCTGCTGGACGAGGAAACCGGCGAGTACAACTCCCCCACTCTCAGAAAGCTGTTCTCCGGGCAAAAAATGGCGTTGATTAAGGGCGTCGGTCGAGTGCAAGGCATTATGGTGCGGCAGGGAAATCCCGAAGGAATCTCAGGTCTACAGGATTTGACTCGGTGCAATTATATCAACCGGCAACGCGGCGCGGGAACCCGCCTGCTGCTGGACTACAAGCTAGGGGAGATGGGCATTAACCCACTGGAGATAACTGGGTATGGGCGTGAAGCAGCTACACATATGGCGGTTGCCGCGGCGGTCAGAGATGGTGGTGCCGATGCCGGGCTGGGAATACGTTCCGCCGCGCAGGCAATGGGCTTGGACTTTATCCCGGTTGGCGAGGAGGAATACGACTTCGCGGCCCCGGCAGAGGCTTTAGAACTGCCACATATCCGTACGTTTATAGAGGCGTTGAGAAGCCCGCAGTTTCTCTCAAAGCTGGAAGAACTCGGAGGCTATACCGAACGGCAATGCGGGGAGGTAATTCTCATTGACGGCTAGAATCGTCGCCCTGACAAAATTCCCCACAAAAGGCAGCCACGGCCAAACATTGCAGGAGGCAAACCTCCTTGCCGGGCTCGGAATGGAAGGTAACTTTTATCAAGGCGGGGAGCGGCAGCTCTGCCTGTTCACGGAGGAAATCCGCGAGTGGATGGACATGCAGGCCGAGCAGGGCATCTGTTTTCGGCGGTTTAAGGAAAATTTACTGCTGGCCGGAATACCGGGGGGAATATTGCCCCCAGACGCACATCTACAGGCTGGGGATGCGGTTTTGCAGATAAGCAAAGACCTAAAAAGCTGCCATGACGAGTGCAAGTTATCCTCGCGGGGAGCGCGGTGCCAACTCTCAGGCATCGCTGTATTTGCCACCGTTGAGCGCAGTGGGCTCGTCCGAATCGGAGACTGCGTTTGCGTGCAAGAGTAACTTTGCAGTGTCAATAAAAATTGAGCGTCCCCCAATTAAAGGGACGCTCAATTTTTATGATCGCACGATTTGTTAGACCGTAAGCTTGCTGCGGAACTCCTCTTGTAATATGGGCAGAATTTTGTACAGGTCGCCTACCACACCATAGTCCGCTATAGAGAATATCATCGCGTCCGGGTCGCTGTTTATTGCGATTACCGTCTCGGACGAGCTCATTCCGGCAAGGTGCTGGGCCGCGCCCGAGATACCGCACGCTATGTAAATCCTGGGCGAGACAGCCTTGCCGGTTTGGCCAACTTGGTGCGCGTGCGCAATCCAGCCCGCCTCGACCGCAGCGCGGGATGAGCCGACTGTTGCACCAATCGACTTTGCAAAGCTGCGTATTAGATTGAAACCGACCGCATCCCCCAGACCGCGCCCCCCGGAAACAATTATCTCCGCGCCCTCAAGATCAACTTTTTCGGTCACTTCTGCGAGCACTTCTACAACCCGCGTCCTGATGTCATTGGGGTCAAAGGCAAAGCTTTCCTTAATAATCTCCGCTTCACGTGGTACGAGCTGGGGCCTTTTGAAGACGCCCGGCCTGACAGTACCCATCTGCGGCGTGTGTTGCGTACACAGTATCGTCGCCATAATGTTGCCGCCAAACGCTGGCCTTGTCCAGGCGATGCAACCCGTTTGCTCGTCGATGCTGAGCTCTGTGCAGTCTGCGGTAAGGCCTGTTTCTACCCGACAAGATATGCGCGGCGCAAGGTCACGACCGTTGCCGGTTGCGCCTATCATCAGGGTAAGCGGCTCATGTTTTTTGATTAAGTAAGCAAACACAGCCGTGTATGCATCGGTCGAATAATTCTCATATTCCGGCCCTTCAACCGTAAGAACACAATCTGCGCCATAATCTCCCGCAGCTTTCGCGGCTATACTCACATCCTGAGCAATCACCACAGCTACAAGCTTCCCCCCCTGCTCGTCGGCGAGGCGTCTACCAGGGTTCAAGAGCTCAAGCCCAACATTTTTTGGTGTGCCGTTGCTGTTTGTTTCAATAAAAACCCACAAATCCTTTGTTGTCGCCATAGTGCCTTATCCCCCCTCTCCTATGCTTACGATCAGGCCATTCTCAACCAGCAGCTTGGCAAGTTCACGCGCCGACTGCTCCTGCTCTTCGCCCCTGAATATAGTGCCACTCTTTCTAGCCTGGGGAACAAACGACTTCTTAACCCGCGTCGGCGAACCCTTTAGCCCAATCTTAGTTCGGTCTATACCTTCTAAGTCTTCTGCAGTGATATGCTTAATCTCCATTTTTTTTGCTGCGAATCTGCGTTTTGCGGACACCATACGTGGTTCGAATGATGGTTTGGTAAACGTTGCAAGGCAGGGGAACTTGACCGCTACCAACTCCTTGCCTTCTTCGGTTTCTTTTAAGATGTGAAGCTCATCACCTTTACACTCACAGGTGTAGCCGTACGTCACCTGCGGGAGCCCTAGGGCTTCCGCAATTTGCGGACCAACCTGCGCCGTGTCGCCATCGATTGCCTGCTTACCGCAGAAAATCGCATCAAACTTGATGCCTTCGTGGCCTTCAATCCACTTTATCGACTGGCTAAGGATAAGACTGGTTGCAAGCGTGTCCGAGCCGGCAAATGCCCTGTCAGTCGCAAGATACGCAACATCCGCCGACAACGACAAACACTCACGCAATGCCGTTTCCGCCTGGGGTGGTCCCATGCACAACACATAAATTTTTATGTCTTTGTCCGTGTCCTTTAGCCTCGCCGCCGCCTCGAGAGCATAGCCATCGTACAGGTTTACTATGCTCTCAACGCCCTCGCGTATAAGGGTATTCGTCTCCGGGTCGATTGATATTTCTTGGGTGTTTGGCACCTGTTTTACGCACACTAATATATTCATGCAGCGATTCTCTCCTTGTTAAAGCCTCGGAGCAAAGCCCAGTGGCCCGAAAAACTACAGTGGTAAGTTATCTCGGGCCATTGACGCTACACCCCAACCAAGCCGGGATAAACTAAACTTTGACTAACGCTCGTCGACCTTGCCCCTATTCGGCCTGTTGTTGTCTCCCGGCAGCTGCACACCCTCCGACCTGAAGACGACTTTGCCCGGGTTGAGAATCATTTTGGGATCAAAAGTCTTCTTGATGGCTTGCTGGAGTTCGATGACCGGCATTCCCACATAATCTTCATAGAACGCAATCTTGCCAAATCCGATTCCATGCTCACCGGTGAGCTCGCCGTCCAGCTCTTTGGCCTTGTCGTACATCGCCCACATCCACAAATCGATCTGGCGCTTGAACTCCTCTTCTTCCATCGTGTTCGAGACACCGAAGATATGTAGGTTGCCGTCACCCGCGTGACCGAGATAGCAGACATCGAAGTCATACTGCTCAGCTTCCTTTACAAAGAACTCGACATATTCTCTAATTTTGTAGATGGGAACAACGACGTCGTTCTCGTCGTAAAGCTTGTGCGACTCGAATATCGCATCCAAGAAGACCGAGCGAACCGACCAGATATCCTGTATTTTGTTGGGCGTGTCCGCAATCATGACATCCATCGCGCCCGCTTCTAGCAAGAAGTCTGTTATCCTTTCCAGGTGCGGCTCAATCTCGTCCATAGAGTCACCGTCGAAGATTAGCAGGAGATAGGCCTGAACCGGCTCGCCCTCCACTTCCCTGGGCCAGACTTTCTTGCCCACGTACTCCTCGGACAAAATAAGTATCTCTCTCTCGAAGAACTCGAGGGCGGTTGGGCGGAAGCTTTTGAATATCGCCGGCACCGCGTCCAGGGCGGGAGCAAGCGTCGAGAATGGCGCCATAACACTAATCTCGAATTTTGGGGCCTTGATCAACTTCATCGTGAGTTCGGTGATTACCCCCAGAGTACCCTCAGCACCTGTGATGAGCTGTGTCAGATTGTAGCCCATGCTGGTTTTTATTACATTTTTGCCAAGCTTCATGATTTCGCCGTTTGGCATAACAACGGTCATTCCGCGCACATAATCCTTAGTTGTGCCGTATTTTATCGCGCGCATTCCACCTGCGTTGGTAGAGACATTGCCGCCAATGGTGCCGAGCTTTTGACCGGGATCGGGCGGGTACATAAGACCGCGCTGAAGCGCCGCCGCCTTTAGGTCCTGCAGAAGCACTCCGGGCTGCGTGTAAACAGCGAATTGATCATCGTCCCAGCGGAGGATATTGGTCATCCGCGCCGTGCAGATAACCACGCCGCCGAGTATTGGTACGCAGCCGCCGACAAGGCCGGTACCCGCTCCCCTTGTCGTAACCGGGATGTTGTTGTCGTAACAGAGCTTCATTATGCCCGAAACTTCTTCGGTTGAGAGCACATCAATTGTGGCGCTAGGAATTCTTTGGCCGTAAATTGGCATTTCGTCGCGGCCGTAGTCGGGGTTAATTTTTTCTTCGACAACGACTCTGCCCGGGGTAATCTTCTCAAGTTCGGCAATGAGTTCGGGTGTTAAGCTATTGTACTGCTGCATACATCGGAACCTCCCTTTAGTTTGAAATTTTATGTCGTCTGGAAACTATGTCTGCTTTGTCCGTCGGACGCGAAATCTCGCGAAACAGCACTTGGGCCAAAGAACACATCCGCGGCAGGGGCAATCGTTGCAAACCCCTTCGCTAAATGGGTCGCAGGTTTTGATATTTTCCGGTTTCACCCCGCAATACAACGGAGCCTCGGCAAGGCAGTTTTTTACCATAACCTCACAAAGGTCTCGGTCTACTTCCAGCAAGCTTTTCTCCCCGCTCTTAAATTGCAGGGCCAAATAATGCAGGTTGCCTTTGCCCGGCACTGTGCCGTCTCGTACCGTAATACCGGCAAGCAGCACATCTCCCGCCAGTCCGAATCCGCCGCCAGAGGCCGCCATTTCAAGGTGCTCATCCGTAACGATTTCGTAGGACACTACTGTGTCCTTGCTCAAGAGCAGCGGGCCGGGCAAGCCTCCACCCGAAATGGACACTCTGTTTAAAGCGGATACCACTGCCCCGCCCTCGTACTGGCCGGCCACGACTTTATTCTTTGCATATGCTATTACAATCACACCCAGATAAAATACGTGGAGCTCCTCTAGAGTTTGTCGCTATGCGACCCAAGGGACTCCTATTGCCAGGTAGATGAACATGATTGCCGACACTGCAAGGCTGCATATTATAAATGGCAGCGCGGCGGCGGATATCAGCTTGCCTTCACTTCCGTGAGCTCCGGTTGTAGCGCAGATAGAAACCGCGTTATGTATCGCAATCATGTTGCCTATTGACGCACCGGAAGTTTGACCTATCAATATTAAAACAATCGGCATTTCGAGGAATACCGCCGTTTCTAACTGCAGACCGTGAAACATCACGTTAGAAACCGTATGAGACCCGGAAACAAAAGCGCCCAGCGCACCAATCAGCGGGCTTGCGATTGGGTACGCACCTCCAAATACGGTGGCAAGGGAACGGGCGATCTCGGTGGTCATTGACATGAGTTCCGCACCGGTGCCGAGAATCGAGTGGTTAGTAAACCGCATTACTTGCACCAGTGCTACACCAAAGAGAAGGGCCAAAACCGCATTCTTCAGCTGATTAAGCGTCTTGTTGGTGATCTTTGATATCGTTTCACCGGGCGTCTGCCTCACTATGAGGAAAATCAGCGCCACCGGTATAAACGGGAACAGGCCGGGATTGTTGAGAATCGGCAAGCTGAAGTTTATACCGCTAAGCCCCAGGAAGTTAGGCACTGCGATAGTCACACTCGTGTGGGTAAGCAGGTCTCTTATTGGTAACCAAGGCAACCTTGAAAGGGCCAAGAGAGCGGCTATAACCACATACGGCGACCATGCCGTTAAGAGCGAGATTCCAGTTTTTGAGGCTTCGCTCACCTCCTTGACCGGGTCGTCTTGGAATCGGTAGACTTCTTTTGGTACCAGGAAACCTTTCTTTACGGCAAAGATAAACACCGGCAGTGCGATGAGCGAGCTAAGCAGTGTCGGTATCTCTGGCCCCACATGAGAGATTATGAATACAGGTACAGTAAATATTATACCGGCAAAGAGGCAGAGCGGCAGCATATTAATGGCGTTTTTTAAGCCCATCTTTCTGCCGTCCCTAGCCACGATTGATGCTATAATCAGGAAAGGCACAAAAGAGCCTACGAAGATATTCGTAAATGCGGCCATAGTGTTTAGGTTGAAAAATATCGCCTCAATAGCTTCGGCGCTGTAGCCCAAGTCACTGAGGGCGGGGCGTATAGAGTTAAATCCGGTCACCGGCGGTATCCCCACAGCACCAAACAGCACAGGGGAATAATTGGCCATAAGCGACGCCAAAGCCGCAAAAAACACAGGGACACCCAACCCTACAAGTAGTGGCGCCGCCAAAGCCCCCGGCGTACCAAAGCCCGCAGCGCCCTCTATGAACGCACCGAACAGGTACGCAATAATAATTATTTGAATTCGCCTATCCTGAGTAATGCCGTTAAATCCGTTGCCAATAGTTTCGATAAACCTTAATTCTATGAGCGAATTAAGTAAGAAAATTGCAGCGAAAACTATTAGTATCACGTTTATCGCCGAAGCAAAACCAAATACCGTAAGAGCCCCGGCATGCGCAATGTTTAGGTTCCAAATACCAATTGCCAGTATAATGCTGGCAAACCACGCCGCGAACAAAGATATTCCAGACTTTCTCCTAAAGCCAACCATCATGACAATAGCCACAATAATTGGTAAAGCTGCCAATAACGCATACATGATGTGCTCTCCTCTTCCAATAAAATTCGCCTAAAGTCGAAATCTATCAAAGCCAAGAGGTTGCCCACAAAGCCCGTCTTAAGAAACCCTCATACACACACCACGTCCTTTCAAGGCGTACAAATTCTGTGATAACGTCGGCAAATAGTTAGAATGTGTGTGCTTAGTATATAATGTCATAATTTTTATTTGTTGTCAATATAAATTGTTGTCTGTAGCTAAATTAATAGGAAAAATATGCATTAATTAATTTTTGCTTAAACATTTTTAGGACTAATTAATGTAGTAATGCTTCGACGGTCTATATATTTGTAAGGGGCTTGACTAGCACAGGGGATTTTCTCTGAACATTTTCAGCAATATCTGATACGAGTCATTGCCCCGATTGTTGAACCTAAATTCAGTCTCTTTCAAGTACAACTCAAACAGATTTTTGGGGACGCCATTGAATTTTACCATCCTT
>Ga0123352_10000319_pt1 | contig 58106 bp, 49 predicted proteins | sample TergutLab28metaG_FD_89700 | JGI IMG/M metagenome (GOLD analysis project Ga0123352, IMG submission 89700) | Labiotermes labralis P1 segment gut microbial communities from Petit-Saut dam, French Guiana - Lab288 P1 | ecosystem: Host-associated > Arthropoda: Insects > Digestive system > Gut ... | reverse complement strand
ACCTGCCGTCACGTTCACCGTTCCGGTTCCGTTGTTCTTTATGTTCCCTGTGATGTCAGCCTGACTGATCACGTTCACGTTATCCGACACCGTGATCAGATCGTTGGCCAAGTTGGATGTCAACGCACCTTTAAGCGTTATGGTGCCCCATGAGATGGTTGCATTGGTGAACTGGATGCTCCACGGTCCCAGGTTCAAAGGAGTTCCTTTGAAATCTATGATGCATGCGTTCCCGTTCGCATCCGTGCGTATCACATTGATGACCGCCTGTATGGGCATATCTTCGATGACCGTGTATTTGCTCACGTTGTCGCTCATATATCCTACCGCAGTGAAAAGGTTCCCGCCGGCGACCCCTGAGGCGGTTATCTCATAGTGATAGTTACGCTCCATTGCCGTTATGACGAAATCCTTTGTGAAATATGACGTTCCCAATGTCATCAGCAGGTTCGGGACCTTTCTCTCCGTGCCGTCGCCGTGGTTGCCGAACCCTAGCTGACCGTCCATGTTGCGGCCCCATGTATACAGTTCACCTTTGGTGTTGAATGCTATTGCATGTTCTGAACCGTTGGAAACCGATGCCCATGTGGTCGCCGTCCCTATCTGGGCCGGATATCTGACGGATATCGTATCGCCGAGTCCGATCTGACCGAACTGGCTGAATCCCCATGCCCACATGGTACCATTCTTCTTTATGGCAATTGTGTTGCCCCATCCCGCCGATACCGATGCCCAGGTGACCTCCGTCCCTATTTGGTTCGGGGAGGTCCTGGTTATGCCGGTGTTGTCACCAAGCTGACCTTCGCTGTTGCGGCCCCAGCCCCACAGTTCACCGTTGGTCTTGATGGCCATAATGTGATTGTATCCCGCCGATATCGATGCCCAGTCGGTCGCCGTTCCCACGCGTTTCGGAATGATCTCATCCGAATCCATGCCGGAAGCACCGTGTCCGAGCTGACCGTGATTGTTGCTTCCCCATGTCCACAGTTCACCGTTGGTCTTGATGGCGGCCGAGTAACCGGCTCCTACGGATACGTATTTCCAATCGGTCGCCGTTCCTACGCGGGCCGGAGATTGCTTCTGCGCGTGGGTGCCGTCACCAAGCTGACCGTACGTGTTGCCTCCCCACGACCACATGGTGCCGTCCGTTCTGATAGCTACCGTGTGATCGCTTCCGGCCGATACCGATGCCCATGTGGTCACCGTTCCTACCTGAACCGGGGCGTTCCTCTGTGTGAGAGAGTTATCGCCGAGCTGACCGTTTGTGTTCTGTCCCCATGCCCACAGTGTGCCGTTCTTCTTTATGGCCATTGCATGGTTGAGTCCGGCCGATATGTACGCCCAGTCATTTGCAATTCCCACCTGGGTCGGAACATCCCTCTGCACCGTGTTGTTGAGACCGAGCTGACCGACATCGTTATTACCCCATGCCCACAGTGTGCCGTCGTCCTTTATGGCCATCGTGTAACCGTCTCCGGCAGATACCATTACAAATTGATTGTTCTCCTGCACCGATGCCGTGACCGTTGCCGTTCCTGTATTCGGTGCGGTTAATATGTTTCCTGATAATGATGCGCCCGCGGTGCCTGCATCCTTGAGGCTCCATGTTATTGTCTTATTCGTTGCGTCTATCGGTAACACCGTACCCGTGAGCGTCAGCGGCATTCCTGCCAACGCTGCTGTCGGTACGTTCGTTATATCGGTCACGTGCACGTATGTACTGCTGCCGATCTTGTCAAAAACATCTTTCTCATCATCGCTTCCGTCCGGAAGCATTGATAATGATGCGGTCAAGAGGATCAGAGCGGCGAACACAGATATCATTGCTTTGGGCTTCAGGGCCGTCCGTAAGAGGCCGAAGGCCGGAGTACCTTTTCTTCCTGCCGTCCTTTCTTCTTTCTTCCCCGTTCTTATCTCCCCTTCCCCTTTTACGCTCTTTATCCTCGGATCCGGTCTATACGGTTTCGCTATTCCTTTTCTCATATATGAATTCCTCTTCTAGTTGATTCCGGTGTCTGTCGGCTTCGCCTGCCTGCAGATCAGATGTTCTGCGTATACGGTTCGGACACACTGTTTGCAGAGCATCCGCTGAAAGCATACTCTGTGATCAACACGACCGGCGAGATCTCGGAACAGTGATCCGAAACGACGGAACGGTAAGGATCATCCTTTCCGAAAATCTGTTTTCCGAACAGGTCTCTGCCTCCGCCGGTCGTATCATTCGGCCTCCGGCGACAGTCTTTCCTTTCTACTCGCCGTTAAGACATGCTAGTATATAATACCTGAATCTTCAAACCGCGTAAGTTAATAAGATATAACCATATGAAATGAAGTTTTATTTATATACTATTTATAAACAATATAATACAGTATGATAGATAAAAAGTTTTATATATTGTATTATGCACGCAGGTCGTATATGCGGCAACCGTAAACACACTATGAACGGAGCGTAATGATCAAGTTTTGATCTTTCGCTTTACGTTCCGACAACGCGAACGAGATCCTTTATCTTTCTCGCTTTTTCAACGGCGCCGTCCGTTGTTTCGTCGACGACCGTGAAATGGCCCATTTTTCTGCCTATCTCTGATTCCCTCTTTCCATAGAAATGGACGCGCACGTTAGGGTCGAGGTACGCCTTTTCCAATCCTTCTAACCTTGCCGCGCCGTTGCTCTTACCTAAAAGATTTACCATGACCGCCGGCGATATCAAACGGACGCTCCCGAACGGAAGGCCGACTATTGCGCGTATATGATTCTCGAACTGATCGGAAAAGCAGCCGTCTATTGTGTAGTGTCCTGAATTGTGCGGGCGCGGCGCCACTTCGTTCACGTATATTTCACCGTCTTTCGTTACGAAGAGCTCAATGCAGAATGTGCCTACGCCTTCAAAGACCTCCATCACTTTGTCGGCTATCGACGCCGCTTTGGACACCGCATCTTCGTTTATCCTTGCAGGGACGATCGTCATATCCAAGATGCTGTTCGAATGTATATTTTCGGCGACAGGATATATTGTTCGGCTGCCGTCGATGCCGCGGCAGGCGATGACGGATATCTCTTTCTCAAAATTGACGAACTCTTCCGCCATAAGCTCTTTCTTACCGCCGCCAAGCCGCTTATACGCGCTTTCGATCTCCTCTTCGTTTCTTATCTTCATGTTGCCTTTGCCGTCGTATCCGCCGGTCGTGGTCTTCAGCATCATCGGATAGCCGAAATTATCTGTCTGACCTAATGTTTTAATGTCTTCTGTGTTTGAAACTTTCGCAAAACGCGGAACGGGTACTCCGTTCTCGCTTAATTTCTTCTTTTGCGAATGTTTGTTCTGAATGGTCTTGAGACTTGCAACGGACGGATATATAACATGACCTTCCTTTTCCAGAACTTCCAGCGCGGACGCGTTTATGTGTTCAAATTCGTATGTGATTACGTCAACCTTCTTTGCCAATTCAAAATAGCCTTGAGGATCGTCAAAACCTGTGACTATCTGCTCATCACATATGCTGCTCGCCGGACAATCCGCCGCCGGGTCAAGCACCGCAATGTAGAATCCGAGTCTTTTGGCTTCGAGTATCATGAATTTGCCAAGCTGTCCGCCGCCGACGATCCCGATCCTTTTTTTGATTATATCCATAAAGTTTCCCGTCACATTTTTGCAATATAGGATTCATACCCCAGCTTGTCCAGCTTGTCGATCTTACTGAGGACCGTTGAGTTGAGATCATCTTTGTACTTGGACAGTTTCTTCGCTGTCTCCGCATCATTGACGGACAGTATGGACGCTGCCAATATACCCGCATTCTTCGCACCGTTTATCGCAACGGTCGCCACCGGGATACCGGGCGGCATCTGTACTATGGAGTACAATGAATCAACACCGCCGAGCGCCTTTGTCATAACAGGAACGCCAATCACCGGAAGCGTTGTAATGGCTGCTACCATCCCCGGTAAATGGGCGGAACCTCCGGCGCCGGCGATGATGACGTTCAGCCCTCTGTCCCTGGCCGTTTCGGCGTATTCGTATAACCGTTTCGGCGTCCTGTGGGCGGAAACGATCGTCATTTCAAACGGAATATCTAATTCGCCGAGGAGATCGGCCGCCTCTTTCATCACGGGCAGATCAGAGTCGCTGCCCATAATAATTCCAACTTTCATATGTAAGTCTCCGTTAATGATCGCGACGCACTCATCATACCACTGCATCCATGATAATGTACAATGCATGGAGCTAATGTTAAAATGATTGTTGGAGGTACAGCTAGTCTGATATATTATACATGCGAAATCGTTCGAAAACGAAAATATTACTGATACTGTGTGTCTGCGCGGCGCACGTGTTGCCATAGTCGCGTGTGCTGCGGCCACATACCGACACAAGTGTGTCTGCGCAGTCACGTGTGCGGCGCTTGCGCGTATAACTGCGTTTCCGGCCGCGGAGTGCATCCGTGTGGCATTCAGTGTAGCGGCTGATCGCGGTAGCGCATCATCCGCGTCCGTTCAGCATCATCCGCGTCCGTTCAGCGCATCGGCCGCGGCGATCACGTTCTCAAGTTTTGTACCAACGGGTATGTCGCACCCGAACCCGAACAGATATCCTCTGTTCCCTCCCTTTTCCATAAGTTCCTTCGTTGCCGTTCTTACGTTATCCGGAGTGCCGCAGTACAGCACCTTCGTCGGATCAAGATTCCCTATGACTGCCATGCGTCCTCTCATCTGTTCGACCGCGTCCCTTATATTCACTTGGGTATCCGCCGAGAACGCCTTGCATCCTGTTCCGGCGACTGTCTCAAGACGGTCGCCGGTGTTCCCGCATATGTGGTTTATGTGCGTCTTCCCGCCTTTTCTTATGATGCCTCCCAAACGCTTCATCGAATCTCCGGAGAACTTGGCGTAATCTTCCGCCGATATCAGATCCCCGGATGCCGTCGGGTCGCATACGATGACCGCGTCCGTATCCCATTCGAGTATGTTCTCAGTGAACTCTGTGACAACATTGAGCGCTTCGTTCACGAGTTCGTGTACAAAGCTTTCCTCGATTATGCTGTCCATCATCATCTGCTCTATCCCTCTCAGCTCTCCGGCCAGAGTGAACGGCGAGAGTATGGTTGCCATGAGGAAACGTTCTTTTCCTGTTCTCTGTGCGATCATCCGTGCTGTCTTCTCCGCTGAGGCGAAACGGTAGAAGTCCTTTATCTTCGGAAGTTCCAGTTTATCGAGGTCTCCGGGCGAATTCACGATATGCGTGAGCGTCGGTATCGTCCCGTGTTCCGGTATCTTCACCTCACATCCCATCGCCTCCGCGGGAAGCAGCCAATCCCACATCGCCTCGACCGCGTCCAGGCTGCAGCTTTCGATTATATCGAACTGCGCTCCGGCGGCGGCCTTCGGGTCGTTTATCGAATCTATCACGGAAACGCCTGCAAGACCGAGCGCCCAATAACCCTGAAAGGGCGGACAGAACGGTATGCGGTCCACTTCCTCCATGTTCAATGCGGATATGACCAATTCCTTCGGCGTTATCATTTTACCTGCCTCGCGTGAGCATACGCGTGCGTAGGCAATAAAGATTATTCTGGCGAGGATCGAGTAAATGTGCCGTTCGGTTGGGATCCTTTCTCATGAAAGATGATGTTCCGATTCGGGACGGGACGAAAAAATCATGGCGCCGGTCCGCAGGCCTTAATAATCATGACCGCTTTTTCGACCTCGGGTTCCGCCGGATGCTTTGACAATGAAGAGGGATCGTTTTGAGACACGTGTACGAAGGAAAGACAAAAACGGTTTACGAACTGGATGACGGGAACATTCTGCTTAGATTCAAAGACGACGCCTGCGGCGAGGACGGTAAGTTCGATCCGGGCGCGAACACCGTGGGACTTTCCATTGAAGGCATTAGTAAAGGAAGTATACGCATGACTAAGTTCTTCTTCGAGAAGATCAGGGATGCGGGTATACCTACCCATTACGTAAGCGCTGATCTGGAAAAAGCCGAGCTTACGGTCATTGCCGTGGATCCTATTGGTAAAGGGTTGGAGGTCATATGCAGATACAGGGCCGTCGGCAGCTTCAGGAGAAGATACGGAGACTGCTGCACGGAAGGTCAGCCATTGGACGCCTTGATCGAATTCACGCTGAAGGACGATGCGCGCGGAGATCCGCTCATCACGGAGGATGCTCTTTCAATGCTCGGTCTCTTGAGTCTCAGGGAATCCCATGAACTTAAGGTCACGGCAAAAAGGATCGCCGGCCTCATTAAAGAGAAATTGACAGAAAGGGGCATGGAACTCTATGACATCAAGTTCGAGTTCGGAAGATCGAAGAAGAACGGACAAATGCTTCTGATAGACGAGATATCCATGGGCAACATGCGCGTCTACAAAGACGGCAAACAAGTGGATCCCATGGATCTTGTGAAGCTTGTGCTTGACTGATCGAAGTTCAGCGCGGATCTGAGGGATGACAAGGAGTGATCCGCCTCACTATTTTTCACACGGGCACACAACGGCGGTCCCCGCTCCGTTTACATTTACACAATTCCGGCCATCAGATAATGCTATACAATCTCAGTATAATAGTGAGAACAGCGACCCCTAAACCCACTGATACTGCAATCATGATCCTAAATGTCTTGAAATTTAAATCCGCCTCGAATGCGGAAAAGTCGTAGATTATCTCTGCCTTATCGGATCTGGCATCCATTGTTTTCTTTAGTTCACATTCAAATCCAGTCAAACGTGCACTGTAGATTTCTAAGAATCTTCCCATGTAGAGGCTGTTGGTCTTTGTGACGCCATTGTATCTTTCCACCTCTCTCCAACTCTTCCTCCACTTCAACCTGAAGCCTTTCCATCTTAAGGAAATCGGTGAGTCTGTCCTCCATTCTAGTGTACGTAAGAATATTTCGGCTATATCTCGTTCGACACACTCTTTGGATGACCAGACCGGTGCGTTCATAGCAGTGCAATCACAGACACCTTCGGAGCATGAATCCAGATTTGACCGGAAGTATTTCCAGACGGATGCTATAAGGGCCACTTGGTCGGTGTTCTCATGGTCGCTCCTTTCACCTACGATTCCTATCGAACACAGGCCGCCTTCATCGTGTATCTTTATTTCTATATCTTTGGTAACATTGTTCCCGGAGATACTGTCTGAATAGTTCACACATATTTTTATGAGTCTGGTTTCGATAGTCAGTTCCGCAGTAGAGTCTTCGAGTATAACCAACGCCGGATTACAGAGATTGCAATCATGACATGCCGCATTGGACCCATTTTCGAAAAACTTAGGACACGATTTATGCTCACCGTCAATCCATCTCTCGCATATTCTGCCCGATAGATTGGGAACCCAACCCCACCAGCCATAATTTGATGACATGTTGACACTGATCAGGCCTTTATTCCAAACAATGGTTTGCGGCCGTGCAACATCTTACTCTCTTTGGTGGCCTCAGCATGTGCCCTGCCGCCTATTAGAGAATATTTAACGTGTCCGGCGCGAACCAGTCTGTCCAGTTGTATAATGTCGTCCTTTTCAACAGGCTTTCTTACATAGTATTTGAAATATGTGCTGTTGAATTCCCTCAATTCCTTGTCATTCATGGTTTTGTTCCCTTCCCGTTCCTATGACTGTCGGATTATTATGATATTCGCCTGTGTCGAGCGTGCTCCGAGGCCTCTTTCCAAACCTCATATCGGAGCACATTCCACATATCCGAGGTATACGCCACAGGCTCATGGCGGAGTGTGTCAAATCAGCTTATTTGACATGTCGAATATAAATGTTCGTGTTGATTTTTAAATCTACCGTATGTCACAGCGTCCATCGGATGTTTTCCTGTACATTTAAAGTATCATTTAAAGTACCGCTCACATAAGGGATTGAATATTACAATCCTTCCGATGGGGAAATCTTTATCTAAATTAATCTCCATTAAGTTAATGTAAATTATGTTAGGTGTCTAAAATGAGATTCTATGACCGCGAAGAGGAGATGGAAGTTCTCAAGCGGAACCGCACCATGTCAGCGAAGACCGGCGTCTTCACCGTGATAACCGGAAGGAGGCGTATCGGAAAGACATCGTTGATAAAGGAATCCGAAAAGCACGGCAAAGTGCTTTATTTCTTCATACCGCGCATAAATGAAACGCTTCTCTGCGAACATCTTACAGGCGATGTAAAGACCGATCTCGGAATATCACTGATAAATTCGGGCCGCTTCCGCGATCTGTTCGAACAGCTCATGAGATACGGTCTGGAGAATAACTTCACATTCATCATGGACGAGTTCCAGGAATTGGAGAGGATCGATAAGTCCATAATGAGCAGCATACAGGAACTCTGGGACGAATACGGATCAAGGTCAAAGATAAATCTGATCGTCTGCGGCTCCGTGCAATCCATGATGATAAAGATATTCGAAAGGAACAAGGAACCATTGTTCGGAAGAGCGACATCGAAATTAGATATAGGTCCATTCAGACCGAGTGTAGTGAAAGAAATACTCAAAGACCACAATCCCGACTATGAACCGGATGATCTGTTGTTCCTTTACATGGTGACAGGCGGTGTGCCGAAATATATTGAATTACTGATGGATGCCAGTGCTGCATCCTTAGAAAAGATGCTGAACAGTGTCTGTTCCATGGATTCATATTTCCTGACGGACGGAAAGGACCTCCTGGTATCAGAATTCGGGAAAGATCACAGAACATATTTCTCCATTCTGCAGCTGATCGCGAACGGGAAGAACACACTGAGGGAGATAAACGACGCGACGGGAAAGGAATCCGGCATGTATCTTGAGATCCTGGAAAAAGAGTACGGAATGATAAAGAAGGTCCGGCCGATCTTCTCCAAGACGAAAAGCAGGGATGTCAGATGGCAGATGTCGGACAATTACCTCAGGTTCTATTTCAGATTCATAAGCAGTAACATTTCCGCCGTCGAATTCAAAAGATATGACCTTCTTAAAGATGCCATACGTGAAGGATATGCAAGTTACAGCGGCAAGGTACTTGAAGATTATTTCATTGCGAAGATAGCGGAGGAAGAGAGGTTCACTGAAATAGGAGCATATTGGGACAGGAAGGGGCACAACGAGATCGATATCGTCGTTCTGAACGACCCCAAGAAGGCGACAGTGATCGAAGTTAAACGGGATCCCGATAAAGCGAGCATCGGCGAACTCAGGAAAAAGGCTGAAACGGTCCAGAAACTGAAAGAGTATGACATAGAGTACAGACTACTTTCGCTCGACGACATGTGATCTGTTACGCGGCCTTTGCGAGTTTTTATGTAACTCTCTCGATAGTTATCACAGACAGAAACATGAGATCATATTCATTCTCTGACCGCGTTACATATGTCCTTGGATATGCAGAATGCGGCATACAGAGGTACGCTGAATATACGGTTATCGAAACCGAAATTCCTTGCCGACACTCTGACAGCATATTTCGTTTTATGTTTCTCCATGAATGCGTTCATGCTCAAGGACTTGACGTGAGAAGAACTCTTCATCTCCAAAGGTACAACATTGCCGTCCGAATCCTGGAACAGGCAATCCAATTCCTTAGTGGGTGAAGGAGCCCAATAATACGTTTTGATGCCGTTCGCTTTCAGTGTTTGAATAACGTAGTTCTCAGTGAGCGCACCTTTGTACGTGTCGATGCCCGGACTTTCGGATATTATCATCTTAGAAGGTATCCCAAGTTTTGATGCCATTAATCCCGTGTCTCCCATATACAGTTTGAAGTACGGATCCTCCGAATGTACGCTCAGAGGAACTGTTGTTGCATTCACTCTTATACAGCGATTCACAAGACCTGCCGCAAGAAGCCAATTCAGCGGCATCCCTGCCTCCCTTGTACGTGTGCCCTCGGAAACGTCCTTGAGAATGAATCTTTTATTCTCTCTGAGCAGCTGATTGGGAATGGATGACCATATAGCTTTTATCATAACGGCTTCCGCTTTCGATGTATACTTGGACATATCGCCCATGTATGCTGCATCGATATCCGCGTGTATCGCCGTTATCACGGATGCATCCGCTCCTTCTGAGAATCTCTCGACGGCCTCGGGAAGTCCTCCGACGGCCGTATATGTACGATATATCTCCATCGCCTTGTCGTGCAGATCGTAACTCTTCTGCGAAGAGAAGGACCTTTTGATACCGTCGGCAATCCGTCCGTTCCCCGTTGCCATCATGAACTCCTCGATATCCATGGGATACATGCGGAACATGTTCACACCGCCTACGGGGAATGAGAAATCCTCTCTTTCCAGAGCGATACCGAGAAAGCTGCCCGTCGCGATGATATGGTATCCCGGATCGTTCTCCTTGAAATATTTCAGAGAAAGAAGAGCGCGGTTACACGCCTGTACCTCGTCGAATATTATGAGCGTATCATTCTCCATTATGTCGATGCCGCAGAAAGCGGACAAAGAATCGACTATCCTCTTCGTGTCTAAATCGTTTTCAAATATCTTCGATGTCTGTTTATTGAATTCGAAATTGAAATACGCCACATTCTTGTAATAAGTGCGGCCGAAATGCAACGCCGAATATGTTTTACCGATCTGTCTTGCACCGCATATCAGTAATGGTTTGCGATTGGGATCGTTCTTCCATTCCAGCATCTTTGCGGTGATCTTTCTATCCATAATGTGTAATTGTCACACTCAATATATATGTTTTATGTGTGATTTTAACACATTATCTAGAGGTCAATCCAACATCATAATGTGCCGTAATGTAAGGTCCGAAGTTCCTGCCAGGACATAAAAAGGACACATCATTCGCCGAGCAGCCATCTGACGATGTTCCTGTGCTTTATCCCGTAATGATCGTCCTCCATTTCCGGGTCCATCGATATTATCAGTTTAGGATGGTTGTCCTTTATCTCCAGAAGCGGTCTCAGCTCCCGTTCGGCGGTAGACTCTTCGGACATGGTTTTCGTGACCTGTATGTAAACGATATCGTCCCCCCATCCTTTGGCTATGAAGTCCACCTCATACGAACCGACCTTTCCTATGCTCACCTCATATCCTCTTCGTATGAGCTCAAGGTAGACGATGTTCTCTAAGATCCTTCCTGCGCCGTCCGGCCTGCCGCCGATGAACCCTCTGAATCCAGGGTCCACGACATAATATTTCCCAAGCGTCTTCAATCTGAGTTTTCCGGATATATCGTATCTTCGTACCCTGTACAGCAGGAACGCGCGTTCCATCATCAGTAAATAATCTTCGATCGTATGCGGATTGCTTTTCCTGCCGCTGCGGTTCAGGTAATCGGAGATGCTTTTCGCCGATACCGTATTCCCAATGTTCTCGATCAGATATTCGGCGAGGTCCCTGAGCAGTGCGGTACTCCTTATCTCATTCTTCTTCGCCAGGTCGAGATCGAGGACGGTGCTGTATATACCCATGAGCATATCCTTCTGAAGCATAGGCCTTTCATGCAACAAGGCAACTGACGGGAACCCGCCCGTTTTGATATATTCTCGAAAGGATGCATCCTCATTCTTTGAATCGGTGAAGTCCAGGTATTCCTTGAATGATAACGGTAATATCGGTATCTCGATGAACCTTCCAACAAGCTTCGTACCAAGATGCGGAGAGAGCATCATGGCGTTAGAACCGGTGACGTAAAGATCGGCGTCCAATTCAGTGTACATACTGATGAGCGCACTCTCCCAATCGTCTATGTTCTGAACCTCATCCAGCAGAACATAATTCCTGACGCCTTTTTTTATCTGACCTGCAACCAGATCGTACATACCCTTCCAATCCGAGACCTTCTCCTTCGCATCCTTCGTGTCCGTGTCTATCCTTACGATCCTTTCCTTCTCTATGCCGATCGATGTGAGGTATGATTCAAAAAGATTCAACAGTGTGGACTTTCCGCATCTTCTGACTCCGGATATCACTTTGATGACCGGTGCGTCCATGGAATCGATCAATCTGTTCAGATACGTGTCTCGGGCCTTTGGCATCATGGTATGAAGATATACGAGGAACTAAGTAGATAAATGTTTTGAATTATACTTCAAAAACTTTTAAGAAATTGTTTTTTTTGAATTGCGTTTCAAAAACTTTTAATGTGTATCCATACATGAGCGCAGGTTCCGACATATTATCCAATTGTACTACTGCATCATGATGGATTCACAATTCCGAAATGAGATCAGCGTTTCCGCCCCTTCTCTTTGAGTTCCATGACTCGCTCATACTCCTCTCTTGTGATCCTTTCCGCCTCGTCAGGGTCCATATCACTGTCGTAATCCTCTCCCGCCCGGTCTTCCTCAAGATAGAGAAGTAGCGGGCTTGAAGGGATACGAACTGTGACGGAAAGCTTGTTCTGATATGTTTCGGAAGCGTTTGCCTTTCTTCGCAATAAGCTGAAAAACATCCGGAAGACAATAAAGTGTTAAGTATGCCGCTTCTTATCGTGGTATACCCGTTGTAAGGAGGTGCGACCGCTTGGCTACCATTGACGAACAGATCAAGGAATTGGAAGAGGAGATAGCCAACACCAAATACAACAAAGCCACGCAGGCCCATATCGGAAAACTGAAGGCGAAGGTCGCCCGCCTGATGAACGAGCAGGAAAAGAAGCGGTCCGCCAAAGGAGGAGGGAAAGGATACAGCGTCAGGAAATCCGGGAACGCGACCGTTGCGCTTGTAGGATTTCCGAGCGTCGGGAAATCCACGCTCCTTAACCGCCTCACAGGCGCCAGATCGGCCACCGGCGCTTATCATTTCACAACGCTGGATGTCGTTCCGGGAGTTCTTGAATACAACCACGCGAAGATCCAGATCCTTGATATGCCCGGGCTGATAAAGGACGCGTCCAAAGGCAAGGGAAGAGGCCGCGAGGTGATCGCCGCCGCAAGGTCCGCGGACGTCATATTGTTCGTTTCCGATGTCTTTTACCCGGATCTTTCGATACTGAGCACTGAACTGTGGGATGCCGCCATAAGGATCAACCAAAGGCCTCCGGATGTTGTCATAACGTCTTCGGATTACGGCGGAATATCGATAAAGCCTACCGTAAAGCTTACAAAGATCGATGTTCAGATGGCTTCAGAGATGGTGTCCGCCTACGGCCACGTCAACGCCGCCGTTGTTATACGTGAGGATATTGACATGGAACAGCTTCTGGACGTTCTCGCCGGGAATCGTGTTTACATTGATGCGATCGTCGCTGTCAACAAGGTCGATCTTGCCGACGTGAACAGATTGGATGATGTGTATAAGCAGATACCCGATCTCAGGAAAGTTCCGGTTTCAGCGGCAACCGGTTACGGTATCGAAGATCTGAAGCAGGCGCTCTTTGAGACGATAAAACTTATCAGGATATATCTGAAACCGCAAGGCCAGGAAGCCGACATGGACGTACCTTTGATCGTTAAGTATGACAGTACCATCGGAGACGTCTGTGAGAACATCCACAGAACGTTCCGCCCCAATTTCAGATACGCCATGGTGTGGGGGGACAGCGCCAAGTTCCCCGGGCAAACGGTTGGTATAGACCACGTTGTTCGGGACGGCGACGTTGTTACGATAATAGTGCGCAGATGACGCTCGAGAGTCCTTGGTTTTTTCTGGAATTCAACGAAATCGTGTTTCGGCCCGTATAATTATTTCTCGCGGCACTGAATTTTTCATTCTCCGCATGTTTGACCGTATATCGATTACGAACATCGATAACAGAATCTCCGTCCTTGTAATACCATTATCTTACCGTTAAACACGTATTATACGTTTTTACAGTAAACATTAATAATGACAGATGCATATTCATATCAAGTTAAAACGGATATCACGTACGGAGATTGAAAATGTTAATAAGATACACGGTGGAGAATTATAAGTCGATAAAGGACGAGGTCACTCTGTCCATGGAGGCATATACGCGTGACAGAAAGAATAAAAATACAATATTCAATGTCTCTCGCGATCTTAAGATCCTTCCACTCGCGTGCATATATGGAGCCAATGCGTCGGGGAAGACCAATATTCTCGAATCGATGCATTATTTACGGTTTCTGGTAACCCGTTCAGGCCATTTTCAAAAAAAAGATGCCGTGGAACCGAATTATTTCAAATTCGATGATGTCTCTCGCGATAGGGTCACGAGATTTTCCATTGATTTTATTAACGAAGGGCTATTCAATTATTCCCTTTCCGTTCTGCATGGAAAGGTCACGGAGGAGTCACTATCGCTGAATAAAAAATTGCTTTTTCGAAGAACGGAAGGGTATCTGGATCCGAATGTGTCCATTTCCGAAGAAGAAAAAAAGAAGATGGATTTTATCATGGGGTTGACCAACGACAATTCTCTGTTGTTATCGAAATGTTCCGAATCGAATATAACTCTTGTCGAAAACGCCTACAACTGGTTCGACGAAAAACTGTTTTTCACCCGAGCAGGATCATCTCGGAAGATCAATCCGGAAAGAATGAAAGACGCGATCTCAAAACACGGTTCAAAATTGATCGACGTGCTCAACAGAGCGGATCTGGGGATATCCAACATATCCGTGAAAGAATCCGATGATGGGAAACATCCGGAAAGAATACTCAAATTTGCAGAATTGGCAAATGCCGCGGGATTGGAGGTTGACCTGAGAAGATATGAATTCACGGTCGAACACGACATCACATCCGACGACGATTCCAGAAGATATACGCTGGATATGGATGATGAATCGGACGGAACCCAGAAAATGGCAAGAATGACAGTTCTTTGGTTAGACGCGCTTGAAAGCGGAGGAATTCTTATAGTGGATGAGTTGGAAGCCTGTTTACATCCTCATCTGGCGGATCTTTTGATCGAATACATAACGGAACCCGACCTAAACCTGAATGGTGCTCAACTCATGTTCACTACCCATGATGCGTCGATCGCTAAACGTAATAAATTCAGACGGGATCAAATATGGTTCACATCAAGGGAACCCACCGTGGGGGTCACAAACCTGTACTCGCTGTTGGATTACGAGGTCCGACCTGACCTGGAGTTCACGGAGAACTATCTGGCAGGAAGATTCGGTGCAGTGCCTCACGTAAGAAAAAGGGATGTCCGAGAATGAGCAGAAAACCGGGAAAGAGGTCTGCGGCGCTTTTTTACATATTTGCAGAGGGAAAAGCGACCGAAAGAACATATTTTGAAAACAACTACTTCGGAAGATCGCCGAGAATTGATCGAAAACGTCCTCAGATCAACCGTGGCCACAGAAGAGGACAGGATCCCGACAGCATTAAAAGATGGGTCGAGGAAACAATGGGAAAGGTTTCGAATAAAAACGACATAGTCTGGATACTGATAGACAAGGATGCGAACAGTTCCGAAAAGTTGTACGAACTCAAAAGATGGTGCGATGCAAAAGGTTTCAGGTTGGCATTATCCAATCCTCAGTTCGAATACTGGTATGTATTGCATTTTGATTATCTGCACACTAATGTCAATAAGGAGACCTTGCAAAATCTTTTGGAAAAATATTTGAAATGTTCCAGATATGAGAAAGGCGAGTGTTATAGTAAGGAACTTTCCCCACATACGGACAAAGCCATAAAACATGCGGAAAGATTGAGAGAGGAAATAGACAAGGATAAATACTGTGATCACAACCCCTTTACGAATGTGGATTCGTTGATTAAAGGAAATAAGGAAGTACCTGGACTCCGGGCAGTAGAGATTCAGAGAGCCGTATTTGAACATTGATCATCTGTATCTGAAACCAAGGCCAGGAAGCCGACATGGACGTACCTTTGATCGTTAAGTATGACAGCACCATCGGAGACGTCTGTGAAAACATCCACAGAACGTTCCGCCCCAATTTCAGATACGCCATGGTGTGGAGGGACAGCGCCAAGTTCCCCGGGCAAACGGTTGGTATAGACCACGTTGTTCGGGACGGCGACGTTGTTACGATAATAGTGCGCAGATGACGCTCCGGAGAGTAATCCATTTAATACGTTGTTGCGTTTCAACGGAATATGATCCGATGTCCGCGCGGTACGAGGGATTTCCTTCCGGATGAGATGGAAAGAAGGAGACATTACGAGAATGTTCTGAGGACCGTTGCGGGAACGTTCGGATTCAGGGAGATCGCAACGCCGATATTCGAAGAAGCGTCTCTCTTTGTGATAAAATCCGGCCCGAACATCCTTGACGAGATATACGCGTTCAAGGACAAAGGCGACAGGGACCTTGCCCTGCGCCCGGAACTTACTGCTCCCGTTGTCCGTATGTTCGTAAACGGCATGAGCAACGAACCCAGGCCTTTGAAGCTTTTCTACTTCGGTCAGTGTTTCAGGTACGAGCGGCCGCAGAGCGGCCGCTACCGTGAGTTCTTCCAGTTCGGTGCGGAGATGATCGGCAACGCCAACGCCGAGACCGACGCCGAGGCCATTGCATTGGCGGTATCCATGATAAAGGCGCTTGGCCTCAGGAAATATAAGATCAGGATAGGGCACATAGGCATCCTGAGGAATATGCTCGCTGAAGCGAACGTTCCGCAGGACGGGATGCAGGAGATACTTCAGAAACTGGACAAGAAGATGTACGATGAGGCCGGATCATTGCTCAGATCGGCGGGTGTTTGCGACGATTCCGTGAAGAGGATATTCGAAACCGCCGGAACAACAGGCGGTAAAGAGGTTCTTGACAAAATCACGGATGACGCGGCCGCGTACATGAAAGAAGTTATGGAAATACTCGAAGCAATGAACGTCACCGATGCGGAGATAGATCTCGGTGTTGTCAGAGGATTGGATTATTACACCGGTATGGTGTTCGAGGCCGAGGCGCCGTCCCTCGGTGCGGAGAAACAGATCTGCGGCGGCGGCTCGTATTCGCTGTCGGAGCTTTTCGGCGGCGAGAAGGTGTTCTCGACCGGTTTTGCAATAGGTTTCGACAGAATACTTCTTGCAATGGAGAAGGAAGGCCAAACGTTCAGGAACAAAGGCGTTGACGCTTACGTTGTTCCCGTGTCGGATGATGTCCGTCTAGAAGCTGTTAAGATCGCTTCGATGCTCCGCAGCCGCGGCATTGTAACGGATATTGACATAATGCGCAGAAAGATGGCGAAAGCGATGAAGCATGCGGCCTCCGCCGGCGCAAGATACGCCGTGATAATCGGAAAGAGCGAACTGGAAGAGAATTCCGTTACCGTCAGAAACATGGAGACCGGCGACCAAAGGATGATCAGGCTGGATGAACTGTTCGGATTGTTCTTATGATGCCGTCCGACGATCGTTGTGAATAAAGGATAACAAGAAGACGATAAGAGACGACGATCAAGATAGGTTATTATTTCCGCGGCTTCACGGGCCGAGGCGATCTGCATCTCCGTCCTCCTTGCGATGGCACAGATCGCCTAAGTGACCGGATAAACGGGCTTATCGCTATGATAACTTTGGATGAAAAGTGACCGGGCCTTTCATGAACGATCATATCCATATCATACTGTTATAGAGTTTACAGACGATTCATTATATGTTTTGCGATACAAGAAAGAACAAAGATATCTTTTTGTACCGATCTCTTCAATAAATCCATTGTGCCTTTGAGAATTACTATGTATTTTCCTGTAGCCTCTGAACAAAAGATATTTACCTTACTTACGAGTTAGGGAATTATGAGTTAGGAACTCGTGAGTTAGGAAATCTCATTAAGGCGATGCATATGAAAAAATTCTTCGATGAGGGCAGGATGCGCGAACTCAGATCACTTGAGGAACTTTACGGATACAATGAGTTCACGTTCGCCGTTATATACGGCCGCCGGCGTGTTGGAAAGACCAGTTTGATCAACGAGTTCATAAACCGCGGCGATAAGAAGGCGATAAGGTTCACCGCCACAGAGAACACGGACACCGTGAACCTGGAGAAATTTTCACAAAGCGTGTTCGAAGTATATCCTGAATTGTCATCCGTTCAGAGTTTTCCTAAATGGGAGAGTGCATTCGACTATATCACAAGGCAGTCGAAAAAAGAAAAACTGATCTTGGTGATCGATGAATATCCGTATCTCGCAAAGGCAAATCCGGCGATATCGTCTGAGCTCCAGAGGCATATTGATCTTCATATGCAGAACACCAATATGATGCTGATACTGTGCGGTTCGTCGATGTCGTTCATGGAGAAACAGGTACTGGGCTACGAAAGTCCGCTGTACGGAAGACGAACTGCGCAATACAAGCTCATGCCGCTTGATTATTACGACAGCGCAGCATTCTTCGGGAATGCCAGTATCGAGGACAAACTGCTCGGATATGCTGTTACGGGAGGCATACCGCTCTATCTCAAGGTGATATCAAGATGGTCAACGGTGGAGAAGGGAATAGATAAGGCCTTCTTCACAAAGGAAGGTTTCCTTTATGAAGAACCGCATAACCTTTTGAAGCAGGAGCTTCGCGAGCCTGCCTTGTACAACTCCGTAATAACAGCTATAGCGAACGGTTCCACCAAACTGATCGAGATTTCAGCGAAGGTCAAGGAAGAGGATAGCAAGGTTGCGAAGTACATCAGAAACCTCATCGATCTGGTAATACTGGAGAAGGAATTATCGATGTTCGCAAAGAACGAACGGGACGGCATATACCGTATAAGAGACAATATGTATCGTTTTTGGCACCGTTTCGTTCCCGATGCGGTGACGCTGATAGAGAGCGGTTACGAGAACATCTATGAAAAAAAGGTAAAGCAGTTCATTCCGGATTTCATGGGACAGGTGTTCGAGGCGGTCTGCGAGCAATATTTGCTGCGACTGAACGTCAAAGACAGATTGCCGTTCCTCTTCGATAACATCGGCAGATGGTGGGGCGGCAACCCGCTCACTAAAAAGGAAATGGAGATTGATGTGATCGCATCATCCAAAGACGGAAAATTGATAATCGGCGAGTGTAAATGGAAGAACAAAGAGGTCGGTTCGGATGTTTACAGAGACCTGAAGGAAAAGGCGGCTGTGTTTACCGGAAAGGAGATACACTATTACCTATTCTCAAAGTCAGGATTCACCCGAAATCTGAAAGAGGATGCAGCGAATGACAGCAGGCTCACGCTTGTGTCGCAGGAAGACCTGTTCAGGCTGTGATGTCGGTAAATTTGGTAAGGGTCGTGTTTTGTAAGATTCGAGTACCCGACAGTTCATTCACCCTATAAAGCCCGGATATCGGTTGCGGACCGGCGCAGCCTTAATGATTTGCGGACGAAGGATCTCCCTGTTCTGCGATCATATCTTCTGCATCCCGTACATTTCCATTACCTCGGCAACGCTTGTCGAATCTTCCGGAGCTTTGTCGTTCCTGACTTTTCCGGTGAATCTCGGAAACCTCAGAGCCAGTCCTGCATCCTCTTTGAAAACGCCGGCCGCGGCCGTGTGTATCGGACTCAGGCTCAATTCGGCGGCCGTTACCTCAAGTATGACGGACGGATCGAACCAGACGTCCGGGATCATCTTCGAATCCACGTTCTCGGGTTTGCCGGCCGTTTTGTATTTGTCAAGAAGATCGGGCATCGAATCGAGGAACGCGTCATCGAATCCCGTACCGAGTTTGCATATCGTTGCGTACGTCTGCATCTCCCTGTCATATGAGGCCATCAGCAATGCTCCGTACCTTCCTTTGCGCTTTCCCATGCCGTAGAATGCGCCGACGACCGCCAGATCGAACGTGTCCGTCATATCCGAATGATAATCCTTCTTGTACTTTATCCAAAGGAATCCTCTGTTCCCGGCTCTGTATACCGATGCACCGGCAACAGATTTTGCCATTATGCCTTCGCATCCGTCCGATAATGCTTTAGTGAAGAATGTTTCGGCTTCAGCGGCGGAATTGACCGTCTGCATGTGCGACATCACGATGTTGTCCGAATCGTTGAACGCATGCGAGAGTATATCGCGCCTTTCCGGATACGGCAGATCTGTGGTATCTTCGCCGTCTGTTTGCAGTATGTCAAACAAAAATATCTTCACCGGATAATCTTTGACCGCATCTTCCATGCCGTGCTTCCTTCTTCTGTGCGTAACCTCCTGGAAAGGAAGCATCCTGCCGTCCTTTGCGTTCACGGACACGCATTCCCCTTCCACGATCGCTTCCTTCCCCTTCAGCGCGTTTTTCAGCGAACTCGCGATATCCGGGAAGTTGTTCGTCATATCCTCCAGACGTCTTGAATATAATCTTACGCCCTCTTCCGATATGTGTGCCTGCACCCTTATACCATCATATTTGTACTCCATCGCGCACGTGCCTTCCATCCTTTCCATTATCTCCGACAGCGAGGGAAGGCGTTCCGCGAGCATCACCTTTATCGGGTTCCCGAGTTTTACGCGTACGTTACGTATCGCATCCATGCCGCCGGACGCAAGCGTCTCCGCGACCATTCCCATGTCGCATGTGACGTTGAACGCCCTCTCTATCTCCGGACGGTCGCTCTTTTCAGCGAAGGACAGCGCCAATGCGTCCAGTATCGTCATCGATCCGGCGCCGACCCTCATCCTTCCGGTGACTATCCTGCATAGGTATCTGGCTTCTATCGGCCCGGAATCGTGAAGCATATTCGCCAGCAGCTTCATTTTCCGTTCCTGCGAATCCTTTCCTTCGGATCCTTCGATCAGTACCAGATTTTTTATCACGCGTTCTACCGTAAGCGGTTCGGAGAACAGAGCCGTTTGTTTCTTCCCCCCGATCAACAATTCCGCCGCTGTTCCCGGATCGCCTTCCTTTATCGACAGTTTTTCAACCTCGTTCTCGCTGAACCCCGATGTTAAGGATATCGCCTTGAGAACAAGTTTGTCGGACATTCCGAGCTTCTGAGGAAAGAAATCCGGATGCAGTTTCCCTTGTGAAAGATACACAACGCTGCGAAGCGTCCGCGGCTCCAGCGTCCTGAAAAGGTCGGACAGTATAGCCGTCATCTCCAGACGGCTGCTTGTTCTCTCTGTCTTATCGAAAACGGATGCTATGTCCGAGTAAAGCATGGGATGTCATATACGTTCCCGTTTAACAATATTCGCCATAAACCGTATTCAGCGATTCATGGCTAAATGGAATATTTTACATGCCGCAGAGGCTGAGATCGCATATTCTGTTTGAGGATCGTGTACCTTTCGCACAGGCGACTCCTCTTGGAAGAGGACTGCACCATCCTGCTAAAGTTTGACATGAGGCTCAGCTATATTAAAAATATAGCTGTAATGCAAAAATATACCTGTGTTTTGATGAGATACCTGTTTAATATATACGAGGCACATCTTAACACATATAAACAATCGGAAACAGGTGACAAAATCGGGGAATCTATATGGGCAGCCGAACTTCTTGCCGTACGATGGTCGTTGCGATGTTATTTGTTGCGATGCTCATCACGTGTTATGCTTATGATCATGATCCGGAACAGGGATCTGATACCGGAGTTCTCGGAGAGACGGTTTCGGACAACGGAAACGGCGAAACGTACAGAATGACCGGGCAGATCCTGATAAAGGATTTCTATTACGAGAACGGTGAATGGGACTATTTGCCGAACGGAAAGAACGGCGTCCTGATATTCTATACTCTGAACGGTAAAGATATGCGCGTTTACACGGAGTACTGTGAGCAGTACGTGGAAGGTATGAAGACAGCGGGCGTGTACACCGTTGAAGGCATACCGCATGGTTCCACCATTGTGATAACGAACATATACCTCTGCTATTACATATCAGGAGTATACGTTGAATGCCCTATCTATGACGGGCAGTACATATTCGAAACAAATGTTGAAGACTATGTTCAGACCGCGTTCAGTAATATCACAGGCGATATAACCGTCAGCACTATCTATATGGATCTCGTCGCCTGGTCCGCCGCCGCGGATTATCCATGCAGGTGTGATGAGCATTATGGCTTCCACGGACTCGGCGACGACGGAGACGGATTGGCGGTTGAGATAATATTGGCGGCGGTTATCGTTTCGGCCGTTGTGATCGGTATTATCGCATTCCGGATGAGATCGTGACCGGTAAACGATTTTCTTTCCTTAAGGGCGGTCGAAATCCGCCACGCCCTTCTGGATCGTCTTCGGGACGGGATCAGCGCGTATGCTCTCCCTGAGCTTTCTTAGGCGCCGGATCATCATATCTTCCTTCTTCCTGCTGACCTCTTCGAATGCTTCGTCCCTTGTTCCCTTTGCGGTCAGAACGTATATTACGCCGTCGTTCTTCCTTCCGGTCCTTCCTCTGCGCTGTATCGTACGTATCTCTGACGGAACATTCTCGTAAAAGATCACAAGATCGGTACTTGTGACGTCCAATCCTTCCTCTCCGACGGATGTTGCCACAACCACGTTGTATTTCCCGTCGCGGAAATCTTTCAGAAGTTGCGTCTGCTCCCTTTGTTTAAGGCCGCCCGCCGACTGGCCTATCAGTTTTCCCACGGATACGCCGTTGATGCCGGAAAGCTTCTCAACGAGCAGTTCGCATGTGTTCCGGTAGTGGCTGAAGACTATCACCTTTGATTCCGGACGGTAGTTGATCTCCTTGCTCACTAAGCTCATGACTCTGGATATCTTCGGATGTTCAACGTTCGTTTTTTCAAGTATGCCGCATATCTCTTTGAATTCTTTGCGCGATAATATCTCCTTTGCGCCTTTGCCTCCTTTTCCCTGAAGTGCTTCTTCCTTCAGTTTATTGAGATACGCGCGCAGCGCCGTGACTCCCTGCGTTTCCGCAAGACCTATCGCATGTCCCAGCTTAATTGCCATCGACTGAACAGAAAGCGCTCTGTACATGACCGCCGATCTCTCGCCGGACCTGTGTCTGAACTGCAATGTCCTTCCGGCGATGAGCAGCTGCTTCGTTGTCACACGGTCGGAAGGCGGCAATGCCCTGAGATTGATCAGTTCCCCGGTATAATCATTGAACATCTTATCCAGCAATCCGATTATATCAACGAGGTCCTTGGGCATGTCCAGTTCTATCCTGTTTATCGTTACGTTGTATGTATAAGGCGAAACATCATGATCGTCTTCGGAGCGCATGTCTATCCTTTTCAGCGAAAGGTTGCAGCATATGTCGTCCAGACGTTCTCTTTCGCTTCCGGGGGAGGCGGTCATTCCCAATGACAATCCGTCCGCATTCTTTGAATACTCGGCGGCAACTGCCACGTAAGCATAATTCCCCGTACCTCTGTGCGCCTCATCGTATACAACCAGACCAAAATCGTTCAGATCGTACAACCCATTTTTTAGATCATTTGCGACCGCCTGAGGCGTTGCGATTATGACGTCGTTCTCATCCGTTATGCGTTTCCTCTTCTCAGGAGGCATATGGCCGTTCATCACGCTCACATCCGCATCCGTAAGAAGCGATGAGAACGTCGAATGGTGCTGATCCGCCAGCGGTTTCGTCGGTGCAAGGATCAGTACTTTTTTATTCTTCTCAAGAACATCGGCAACAACGAACAGAGCGACTATCGTCTTTCCCAGTCCGGTCGGCAGTATAAGTAACGTTGAATCTTTTGAGCACCCTTCCGCCATGCGCATCTGATATTCCCTTTCCTCAACGGTATTGCGGACTATGCGCGGATGTTCTGCGAAAGATACCATTGATACATTCAGCGCCGAACTCTTTATAAAATATTGTCATGAGGTGCCCGAAAGTGATCCGGGATTTTAGTATGTAAGCCTGTTCTCCGTGCGATCATCGGGCGTCCGAAACCCATTTCCATTTTTACGGATTTTTAAGATATACGGGTGCGGCGGCCGTGTCGATCGATGTGTTGCTCTTTTCATTGGAGGGTTGCCGTCTCCATGCGTTATTTGATGTACTGGATGTGTTGGATGGTCTGGTCTATACTTTATATACTATTCGTCTTGAAATATACTACTTGCTTTAAGAGCGCACACTTCAATTGGTGCGCGGGAGTAATTGTTTGAGCTTATAGGAATAAAGGAGAGGGATTATGAGCGGATTATTGAAGCACTTTCAAAGAGATGATATGAACGGAAGGAAAAGAAAATCCCGTTCAAAGGGAATTGTTTTTTTGGTCTCCTTCGCATTACTGTTCTCAGCGTTTGCGGGAGTGATCGGCGCGAGCGTGAATGATCGCGATGACCGTGACGGATCTTTAGGTGTGAGTTCGGTTTCCGGCATGAATGTTGTCATCGAGTGGAAAGACAACTTCGGCGGAGACGGAGACGATGTTTTCTACGGTGTTGCGGCAACATCCGACGGCGGATTCGTTGCGGTCGGTTATTCAATGAAAGAATCGTTCGGTCTGAATTTACATAATCCAAGCGGCGGGAACAGTGATGCGCTCATAATCAAGTATGATAAAGATGGAAAAATAGAGTGGAAGAAGAACTTCGGCGGATACGGCGATGATGTGTTCCGCGCGGTCACCGTGATGCCCAACGGCAATATCGTTGCTGCGGGTTCATCATCCGAAGAAACATTCGGCACCGGCGACTGGACCGGTTTCACCGGCAGAGGAGGATGGGACGCTACCGTCGTTGTCTTCTCTGAGGAAGGAAACGTAGTATGGAAGAAGAACACCGGCGGAGTAGGCGATGACCACTACTACGGAGTGGCGATAACTTACGACGGTAATATCGTCGCGGTGGGATCATCGGCGGCGGAATCATTCCAGACCGGAGATTGGGTCAATTATGCGGGACGGGGAGGACAGGATGCTATCATCGTCGAGTATGAGGCAACCGGCCAGCAGAAAAGAGGAACGTACTTCGGCGGATCGGGTATTGACGTATTCAAGGATGTTACCGTGTTGCCCAACGGTAATATCGTCGCGGTCGGAATATCATACTCAGCTTCGATCGGCAACGGCAACTGGTATGGTTTCGAAGCCAAAGGACATGAGAATGCGGTCGTTGTCGTGTTCGGCAAGAGCATATACGACACTATAGTGTACAAAAACAACTTCGGAGGGATTTACTACAACTTCTTCTACGGCGTTGCGGCAACACCCGACGGCGGATTCGCTGCGGTCGGAAATTCCTCATATTATTCATTCAACAGTAAGGATTGGAACGGAGTCTACGCCAAAGGGGGAAATCATGACGCGATAATCGTCAAATACATATTCGATGAAGATTCCGGAGGATTTACGGTCGAATGGGCATACAATTTCGGAGGAACCAGGGATGATTCTTTCTTCGGAGTCACGGTTATGCCCGACGGCAGCATAATTGCGGTCGGCCATAACGGATATGACGCGGTCGCGGTCAAATACGTTGCCGGAAATGAAGGCGCTGAGGTTGAATGGGCTCTGCCGATCAATGAATCGTGGTATGAGAGATACAGCTTCTACGGAGTGGCCGCAACGGAAAACGGATTCGCTGCGGTCGGATATCGTGAATCCGCCTGGATCATCACGTTCGATGGTGACGGCGAAAAGAAATGGGAGTGTCATAACGACGGATACCGCGGCGAATTCAGCGCAGTGGCGGCAACACCCGACGGCGGATTCGTCGCGGTCGGGTATTCCGACCGATTCGGCAGAGGCAACGCGGGATGGGGAGGATCGGACGCTCTTATTGTTAAATATGATAAGAACGGAAAGATCGAATGGTTTAGGAATTTCGGAGGGGAGAGCGATGATTTCTTCCGCGGAGTTGCAGTGTTGCCGAATGGCAACATCGTTGCCGTGGGAACCTCGTATGAGGATTCGTTCGGCACCGGAGACTGGACCGGTCCTCAGCTCGGTGATTCCAATATGGAATACGGTATCGCCGTTGTTTATGACAATAACGGCAACATCGTATGGAAAGATCATTTCGGCGGAGGAGGCGACGATTACTTCTACGGCGTCGCGGCAACACCCGCCGGCGGGTTCGCTGTCGTCGGGTTCTCGTATGATGTGTCGCTTTGGATCGATGACGGGTTAACGGACCGCGGATCTGACGGTATAATACTCAAATTCAGTTACGCGGGCGGAAAATATGAGATGGATTGGGTAAGGGCCTTCGGAGGAGAGAGCTATGATTACTTCTACGGCGTTGCTGTTTTAGCGAATGGTAACATCGTTGCTGTAGGAACCTCATATGAGGACTCGTTCGGCACCGGCAACTGGACCGGCATTTATCTCGGCGACTCCAATATGGAATACGGTATCGCCGTTGTTTATGACAATAACGGCAACATCGTATGGAAAGACCATTTCGGCGGAGGAGGCGACGATTACTTCTACGGCGTTGCGGCAACACCCGACGGCGGATTCGCTGTTGTCGGATTCTCACGGGATGTGTCGCTTTGGATCGATGACGGATTAACGGACCGCGAGTCTGACGGGATAATAGTCAAATTCAGTTACGCGGGAGGAAAATACGAGAAGGACTGGGTAAGGGCCTTCGGAGGAGAGAGCTATGATTACTTCTACGGTGTTGCAGTGTTGCCGAATGGCAACATAGTCGCGGTCGGGTACGTATGTGTGGACTCATTCGGCACCGGCGATCTTACCGGCCTTACAAGCAAAGGAGGATATTATGATGCCATCGTTGTCGTATATGACAGCGACGGCAACATAAGACAGATATACAATTTCGGCGGAAACGGCATTGATGAGTTCTTCGGAGTGGCGGCGCTGTCCGGCGGCGGATTCGTTGCCATCGGATCCTCGGGAGGTTCCATCGGCACCGGAGACTGGAAAGGTTTCGCAGCGAACAATTCCATGGGCGATCCGATCGCTGTCGGATTTGTGCAGATGTGCACAATAACATTCAATCTGAACGGAGGCGCCGGAACGGCCGTGAATTATGTTGATGTTCGCGCAGGTTCCGTTCTGACCGCGCCTGCGGGCACATGGACCAAGGCCGGATACAACAACGACGGCAAATGGTACGTCGACAGTGAAGGCACGAAGGAGTTCGTGTTCGGAGTAACGCAGGTAAACGATAACATCACGTTATATTTGAAATGGATCGCGGCTGCCGTTGTGATGAACACCGTGACGGTCGCGAACGGCGAATTCGGTAAACCGTATTCGTATTCGGTATCGGCATCCTTGGAAGGCGGAGCGGCGGGAGCGATAAGCTACCATCTCTACGGCGAAGGAGTCCTTCCTCCCGGATTGGCGTTGAACGGATCCACCGGAGTCATATCCGGAACACCGAAGGACATTGGTGAATACAGATTCACAGTTCTTGCGGTAAGCACGATCACCAATAAGGAGAACAAGAGGGAGTTCACCATTAACATAGCCGGCGGTTACTACTACTGGAGCAGTCACCCGTACGACCTTAACAAAAGATTCGCATCGCTTGCGCAAGTGTCGGCATCCGGAGAATACGGGTTTCTTATCGCAGTCGGATCGTTTGCCGATAATCTCGGAGGCGCATTGTTCTATCTGAACGCGGACCTGTCATTCAGGCCGGGTGCAACGGTCACATGGACCAACGGTACCGTGAACATAGGCGACATTGTTACGAACGACGGTACGCTCATCATTAACAATGTGACCCTCAATGCGAAACACATAACGGAGATCGAATTCATGGGCAGCGGGGAAACCGGCAAGGGAAGCATTGAGATGACGAACAGCAAAATGTCCGCACAATCGATCGAAGTGAACAATCTGAAGATAAGCGGAAACAGCAGCATAGACAGCGACACCGTGACCGTCGGAACACTGACATCGACCGATGCTGATTCCAAACTCACGATCGAGGGTTCCCTTGAAGCCGATTCCATAGATTTCGCGGGCAGCATGGCCATTGAAGGCGATCTTGACGTGAACGGAGACGTCAATGCCGGAGACATCAGCGTTCTGGGAGTTCTCAGCATAAGCGGAGACCTTGACGCCGGACATGTGACGGCAGGCGAGGGTACGATCGGCGGTGCCGCGTATGTGAAAAGCATCAGCGGTTCCATAGAAGCGGCAGGAGGCGTCACGATCAAGACGGACGGAGATGACGGCGATAATATGCTCATCTTCATAGTCGCCGCCGCGGCGATATCCGCATTGGTTGTCGGAGGGATCGTCTGGATGAAGAAACGGTGATCGGAAGATACGCCGCCCTCTCCGGAGGGCGGCTTTCCGTACAATGTCAGGCGCGGCCTGACGGAAAACGCATTCCGCGCCTGATATGAAAGACCGGGTGCGGTTTCGCTGAAATGTTCAACTGCATCCGCCGCTGCCGCACGATCCGCATCCCTTCATATTAGGGTTGTGTATCGTCAGGCCGGTTCCGAAATTGGGATCGTCAACGAATTCGATGATGCACTCATCGAGTTCCTCGGCAGTCTCATTGTCATAGAAAAGAGAGAAGCCGTCCCCTTCCGTGACCTTGTCGCCGTCTTCCGCTTTCTCCTGGAATGACATTCCGAACTGGGGCCCGGAACATGACATCCCCGCAAGATATATTTTTACGCCGTATCCGGCCTTCTTGTTCTTCTCAAGAAGTTCGGAAATGAACTTGGCCGCATCTGCAGTTACCGTTACCATTGTATCACTATCCAACGGAACCGAACAACAGTATATAACTGAATCTGATTGATCCCATGAGCTGACCCTGGATGCCGCGTTCATTTGTCGGATCTCGGGAACATCTCCTTGAACCTGCGGAACGCGTAGGATTGCGCGTGCGTCATGGAAACGACGCTTGCGATCTGCATCGTCTCAATGATCTCGTTCTTTGTTGCACCGGCCTTGGCGGCAAGCTGCATGTGCACCGACATACAATGCTCGGAGCCTTTTGCAGCGGCCGCCGCCAAAGCGGTCAGATGTCTCATCTTCCTTCCGAGTTCGCATTTTCCGTAGAATACCGATCTGCCTATGTTGACGGAAGGAATGAAAAGATCCGGGCGTTCTGACAGAACTTCATTGACAAGCGGTATGAATCCGTATTCTTTTTCAATGCTGTTCAGCATGTCTTTCGTCAACTCTTCTTCAGTCTTTGTTTGACACATGGACAGGAATTGCCGTGCGTATAATATATTACTGCGGTCACAGCGTACGGTATGTAGTTTAACTGTAATCTCTGCCTTTAACTAAAAGCATCTGCGTGGACCTATCATGAATAAAATGCAGAATACGGATGCGGACAGGACGCTGCGCGAATCTTTCGGTGCAGCCGGTAAATCTTACGGATATGATTCCGTGAGCGCGGAATTCAGGGAATTCAAGGAATTCAAAGTGAAATGGTCCAGAAGCAACGGATGGGCCGACTTTGAAGTGAGCGATTACACGAAGGATGCACCGCCTGACGTTCTTGAAGAATTGGCGAAGATGATATTCTCCAGGATCTCGGGGAAAGAAGACGATTATCCGGAAGCGTTCATCAGCTGGATCACGGCGGACGAATTCGTCAGGAACAAGCAATCCGTATATCTGTCAAGATGCCGCAACGTGACGAGAACTCCTGTCGGTAAATACATAGATCTCAATGGATCGTATGATCGGCTGGAAGGACTCGGTCTTGTGAAACGCGACGTCGATACGGTTATCAACTGGACAAAACAGCCGAATGTCAAACGTGTCGGATACTGTTCTGTTTTGATGAAGGTCGTAACGATATCGTCGGTGTTCGATGATCCGTCCATACCCGAGTTCGTTTCCGATTTTGTGCTTTATCACGAGTTGATACATATAAAGAAAGGATTCGACCCGTTCGGCCGGAAGCACGGTCCGGATTTCCGCACGCTTGAGCGTCTGCATCCTCAGTATAAGGAAGCGGAGGATTGGCTGAAAAGGCTTCGTCTTTATGTGTAACGTGTGTGAACCGAAATCATATCAATGGAAAAGCGAACACAATGTGTCCCCCGGCGATAACACGTTCTTTCATCGTCCGATGATGACACCGGCCTCTGAACACTGACCCCGCCGGGGATGTGTGTCGGGTCCCGGGGTTGTCTTCCGGTCACTGCCGGGCGAAATAACATCGCGGCTACCGCAAGGACCCTAATTACGGGACCTCTGTACGCCGCCCCGTATCACGGATCTTCACGTATCGGATCCCATCATCGGTTCGGCATCATTATCACAGCGGACAGCAATATAAACGTATCGATTGATGTGTTTTTCAAATCGGTAAACATCTGAACAGCCGCATTCGGAATGAAGATCTTCCGAAAAACAAAGAATGCCGTTTGAGACAGAATGTCAAGAAATTGATCAAAATACCGAAAACATATTTAATAAAGGGCGTATAGCACGGTCCGATAACATGCATTGGGCTGATGTAATAGCAGATGGGATCATGAAAGAATGCGACAGACCGCTTATCGCCGCGGGGATAAGTCCGACCGGTCACATACACGTCGGAAGTCTCCGGGAAGCGATAACCGCAGAGGCCGTCAGAAGCGCCCTGGAGAGCAAAGGGTCCGATGTCAAGATGATCTATCTCATAGATTCGTTCGATCCCCTGAGAAAGAAATACACATTCCTTCCGGATTCCTTCGAAGAACATGTAGGCAAACCCATATGCAGAATTCCTTGTCCTTGCGGCGAATACGAAACGTATGCGGATTACTTCATACAGCCGTTCTTGGATACTCTCGATGCCATCGGCGTGAAATGCGATATAATGTGGACCCATAAACTCTATGAACAGGGAATGTTCGCGGAAACTGCGGACGCATCGTTCGTAAGACGCGAAAAGGTCATTGAGATCCTGACGGAAGTGGCGCAGAAGGAGAAGAACAATAACTATGCGCCATACAATCCTCTGTGTCCCGTCTGCGGAAAGTTCGTCAAACAGCCTGACTTCGGCTCTTACGAATATCCGTATGTTGAATACCGCTGCGACCGCTGCGGTCATGAAGGGAAAGCGGACATAAGAAAAGGAGACGGGAAACTGACATGGAGACTTGAGTGGCCCGCAAAATGGAAAATATTCGGTATATCGGCGGAACCGTTCGGTAAAGACCATGCGGCCGCCGGAGGGTCTTACGACACCGGTGTGAGAATTGTGAACGAAATTTTTGATGGTAAGGCACCCAAACCAATACCGTATGAGTTCGTTCAGCTGAAAGGGAAAGGACAGATGCACAAATCCACCGGATCGCCGGTGACCGGGATGGATGCGATAAATATGACTCCTCCTGAGATACTCAAATACACGTTCCTGCGCGTTAATCCGGAAAGGCATATAGATTACGATTCGGAGATGGGCATACTTGATATGGCCGACGAGTACGATCGTATGGAATCCCTTTACTTCGATGGCGGCGCAACGGAAGCGGAGGAGAATTCCGTGGCCGCGTATAGAATATCCATGCATGGCAGGATCCCCGTTCGGAAACCGATACACATACCGTACAGGCACCTGGTGAACGTTGTCCAGATGGCTGACGGCTTTGACGGTGTTGTTTCCGTTCTCAAGAGGAACGGCGATTTCATTGACGCTGCGGCCGAAGACATTGAACGTTTGAATAAAAGAATATCAAGCATAAGATTCTGGATCAACGGCTTTGCTCCGGATTCCGTGAAATTTTCTGTTTTCAGTGATATGCCTGACGTGAAACTGTCGCCCGGAGAGATATCGTACATAAGATCGCTGGTCCCGTTGCTCTCGTCGTCAGAGTGGACCGCGGAGGACATACACGCGATCGTATCCGAATCAGGAAAGGGTTCCGGGATCGGCACAAAGGGCGGATTTCAATCGTTGTATAAGATATTCATAAACCGTACGTCCGGTCCGAGGCTCGGGCATTTCATCGCAACTATGGAAAAGGACTTCGTCATCCGCAGACTGAAGGAAGCGTCCGCCTGAGATGAGATAAAATGCAGTGAAAGGGTTTACTCGGATCTCGCTTTCCCTATGAGAACGCAGGACGACAGGAATATCACCACGCCGAACGCGAATATCATCCAGACGCCGAGATGATCAACGACGAAGAGATCCATCAATGACTCCATTTGGGTGTTCGACAGGAAGCGTATTGATATCATCGCTATTATGAAGCTGCATATGGCTGCGTACCAGTGCTGCCTCTCCTTGTCTATGGATATTGCTCTCCTCCTTACGATGAACGTCAGGAATATCAGCGCGGATATTATGAAAAGGGCTGCGAGCAGCATCGGTACGAAATCGGTTATGCCCACGATCCATTCCTGTATACCGGACAATATGCCGCCCACGTCCTCTCCGTACACGGGATCGGGTATCTCCCAGGGTACCGTCCAAAAAACGTCATCAAGGAACCGGTGCAGGAACAGCGTCAGCAGTCCTCCGATCGATGCGAGCAAGCCGGTCAAATACAACCATTTTCTGTTCATTGAGAAACCTCATGTCTCACGGACATTTATATATTTAGGTCAAGTCCTCGCTGACCGAAACAGTTGCCGCGCTAGCGGCAACGTTGATCCGTAACAACGATTAAAGACCATTTCGGTCACAGTATCCCGAGCTCCGTCAGTTTATCGGGGAGATATTTATCCGTCACAAAATCAAGACCGTACTTTGCCAGCGCCTGCTGTTCAGCCTTTTTCTTCATGTTGAGCATTGCTTCTATCTCGGACACCCAGAACTCGTCCTTGAAGCGCGGATCCGTCAGTTCGCTCTTCAGCGCGCCGATGTCCTGTTCACTGAGCCTGTCTGTCGGCAGATTGTAATTCAGGATGTCCGTTGCCGTTATGCCGATGAACTGCGACGTGGGCGTTGCCAGATAATCGGATATGTGCGCCGTTTTTATGGCTCCGTAGGCCACCGACGCAAAGATACGGAAAGACCACGGGTCACCGTCGGTGAACACCGTCACCGGGAGTTTCAGTTCCTCGTTCAGCCTTTTGATGAATCTTCTTGTGCTTCTCGCGGGCTGACCTTTCAGATGCACGAGAAGGGCGCCGTATTTCTCATCGAACCCGTTCTCCACAAGCCTGTCGAACATACCGCCTGTCTCTATCGCAACTATGAACTTCGCATTTCCAGACTTTATCTCGACCTTCTCCTTTTCCACGTTGAAAGGAATACCGTAACCGGAATCCCCGACGTCGTCACGGCAGTTTATGGTCTTCTTCTCTCCTTTACGGTTGACCTCGCCTATCGTGATGTCACCGATGACCCTGGCGCCGTCTTCTTCCGGTCTCAGTTTAAAATCCTCTCTCATGCACGTTGACACTATCTCAAGATCCTCGGCAAGAAGGTTGCTCTCATCCTGCGAATTGAATTTACCGTTGCCCCAGCCCTCCGAGATGTAGTACATCTCTCTCAGTGTGGAAGAACGGTTGCTCCCTATCATACCGTCAATGAAATCGATCATGTGAAGCGTCCTGAGCATCATCATTGCGCCTTTCACCGTCTTGCATGTACGGTTGGTCTGCATGTCCCCGTATTTCCAGACATTGTGCCTCGGATCGAATTCTATGTTCTTCTTCGATCTGAGAGGGAGATCCATTGTCGGTATGTCTCCTTCATTCAGCTGATTGTAAATGGAATCGACGATCTTCGTCAGTCTGTCCATTGTCGTGTTTTGACGGTCATTCGTCATCTTCCATCGCCTCCTCTTCCTCCTCATCGTCATCTTCAGGATATTCTTCTTCCTCTTCCTCTTCCTCAGCGGCGACGTCAACATCGCTTTCGGTGACGTCCATGCCTTTGATGCCCCAGTCTCCGGGCAGAGGATCGGCGCCCATGACGAATGCCGAGTTCACGCCGGAAAGATATATGTCCGCTTCGGAGAAGACGTCCGCCATGTCACCGGTCAGATCGAATGATATTGTCACGGACGATGACGGAGGCATGTTCAGCACCTCCCAGTTGGCCTTCCCTTCTTCGTTCATATCAACGAAGTGTTTGCTGAGCAGTGTCTCATTGACCGCTTCCTTGGGAAGTATCGCGTGCAGCCTGAACGATCTTTCCGCTTTTGTGTAATTGTAAACGTTGTATGTGACACTCTTGATTTTATTCTTGGAGTCGAACGAACCCTTCGGTTCCACCCAGACGACGTTCATGATCTTCGTTATCGTGCGGCTTAGGTCAGGCACCGGGCGGTTCAGCATCTTGGCGGATTTTTCGGCCATTTCGGGAAGTATCTGCTGAACTATCTCGAACTTCGCGTGCGTCTTATTCTTCCTTTCCTTCTTGTTCAGATGACTTTTAAGATTTCTCGCGCACAATCTGAGTGCCAGATTTATTTCGTTCTGTATCTCTCCGATATTGGCTATGGCCTCTTTCCCTTCGGATGTGAAAGGCACCTTCGTTGATGCCACGTGCACGAGTATGATCGCCGGACCGTACGGTATACCTTTTCCTCCTCTCTGCTCGAGACCGTATCTTCTCCAGTCCATGTTCTCTATCGCCTTCGTGGTCACGCATGCACCCTGCTGATAAAGCAGCGGAACGCGGTTTGCTATTCTCAGTATCGATACGGCGCTGTCCGACGGGATCTCTCCTCCGTAGACGATACCCGCTTCAACCACGAACGGGTTGCCGTTGACGGACTTCGGCGCGCGGGTAACCGGTTGCGCATAATACTCCGGACGCATACCTTCCAAGACGTGCATGAGTCCCTTTTTGATCAGTGTGTCGCCTATCGGCGACAAGCAATCGGTCTGCGGAGCCATTATCTTCACGTCTCCTATCGCCTTCAGGACGGCAACGCAGTCCTCTCTCGTGACCGCGGATGCTTTTTTGTCACTGACACCGGATATCTGCAATATTTCTTCGGCTATGCGGTCGGTGATCCTTGACAGATCGTTCTTAAGGAAGGATTTCAGGGTCTTCTGCTGCGTATTCTGCACCATCTTCAGGATATCGCCGACCTCCAGTCCCTGCGGGTGCGGTTTTATCTCCTTTGATTTCACGGGCATCGTTTCCGTTGCCCGTTCGAACGTCCATTTCTTTCCTTCGGGATCATCGAATATTATCTTTGCGTGCGGATTCACTATAGCGGTATTCTTAAGATACTCGAATATTGACTGCTTACCCGTTATGTACCTTCCCTTGGTCCGGTAATCTATACGGGTACCGTGAGCTTTGCCTTCCCATGTGAACGGTTCATCGTTGGTGACTATCGGACGATTGATCTTTGTGTCTATTACTATATCCATCTTCCACGCGACCGCGTCATCTCCTTCGATCTTTGATCTTATATGAGCAGGTTTACCGGTTGTTATGTTACCTATCATAACTGTTGCGGATATTCCTATACCCTGCTGACCTCTTGACTGTCTGAGCGCGTGAAACCTTGATCCGAAGAGCAGCCGGCCGAAAACATTGGGCATCATCTTGTGAACGATTCCAGGACCGTTGTCTTCAACGGATACGTTGTAGTCCTCATCATTCACGCGTTCAACTTTAACATATATCTCTGGAAGTATGTCTGCTTCCTCGCAAGCGTCCAGCGAATTGTCGACCGCTTCCTTTATACCCATCAGAAGTGACTTCGAACGGGAATCGAAACCCAATATGTGCTTATTTTTCTCAAAGAACTCCGATACGGCGATCTCTTGCTGCTTCTTTGCCAATTCATGTGCGATTGCGCCTTTTCCGCCCTCGTCCATTTCCGTGATATTTTCTTTATTCGAGTGCATCCAAACACGACAATGAGGTTCGTTTTATTAAAGATTTTCATCAAACTGTGAACGGAATATCGAAGACCGAGCTTCGAATTCACACCTTGGGTCCGGACTGCGGCATGAAACAAATCATTTTTCCGCGTCTTTTTTGGGATCGTCGGAATTCTCTTTGAGCAGATGCACTTCAACATCGCCCTCGAACGCTTCACCGCAATACGGACACACGCCGGCGTCCTCGGGAACCTCCCTGCTGCATTCCGAACATTCGAAGTAATTTGCTTTCTTCACCCTCATCTCTTCCGGAACGTCAATGTATTCCCCGCACCGTCTGCAGCATGTCTCTCCCGGTAAAACCATGGTTCCGCATCTCTTGCATCTTCCGTAGCCTTGCGGATAAAGACGGCCTTCTTTCTCCAGTCTCTCCCTCATCCTCTCCAGGTTGCGGCGCATCCACCATACTATCAGTGATATGAGAATGAACGGTAACACGAGAACTGTAAACACGGTGCTGATATGATTCGCGAGACTGATGTCATCCGGCTTCAGCAGATACAGAATGGTTGTGAATATGATGAACATCAGCATTGCGCATAACATCAGATAATGTATTTTCCGGATGCCGAACATTCTCAGTATGTAGAATGACAGAACTCCGATACATAGGCCTCCTAGCATATCCACGAAACCTGCCGTGACAAGCAGTGTGGAAACCGCCAGCACTATCAGTATGCCGACCGGCGTCGCCGCTTTGGTCTCTTTGAAGCTTTGAAATCCTGTTTTTTGGCGTCCGTCCATCGGCGCGAAGATATCTTTCAAGATATAAAATCGGTTCTGTTTGAGGTACATTGAGACTGTCTGCTCAGTAATACTAATTTTAACATATATGTGTAAACAGTAACACGAATATAATAAAAAGTATGCATAAAATTATATACGGACACGGTTTTCACGGTTCGAGGTAAAATAATGAATCAACTGACAGCGATCATCGCCGCCGTCCTCGTTATGTCCGTCGGAGTCGGAGTATATCTGGTAACGGACAATACGAACGGCGGATTGGAAGATGAAGAAGGCGTTACGGTCATTGACGACAGAGGCGTGAGCGTCATATTCACAGAACCGCCGAAAAGAGTTATGTCATTGGGATCGTCTTTTACCGACACCTTGCTTATGCTCGGATCCGAAGATCGGATAGCTGCGGTGGATCAGAGTTCCGTGAATCGGTTGCAGGATGACAGACTCTCTTCGAAATACGTTCTGAGTTCCATCAATCCCGCGAACAATCTGGAATTCGCACTGGAGAAAAACATCGACTGCGTTATCGTTTGGAACTGGGCGACATACGCTCCGGGAATAGCGATGCTCGAGTCTGCGGGAATAAACGTCTTGGCGCTGAACCCTGTTAACATAGAGACGGTCATGGACACCGTGAACATCCTGGGCAAAGCGATGGGTAAGGACGATGTTGCGGCAGGATTGGTAGAATTCATGAACGACACGATAGAGAACATAAGGACATTGGCAACGGAGAAGGACGGATACGGCGAGAAGAGGATATACATAGAGCTTGACACTGCGACCCGTGCATCTCCCGGAACGGGAAGCATAACAGGGTCCATGCTCGATATCCTCGGCATACAGAATGCGAACAGACATATGAACACGACGCCGCTGGATAATGAGGACATAATAAGTTTCGTCCCGGAAATGGCGATATTCATGGGGCCCCGCGCTGACACTTTCAACGATGAAGCTCGTTACGCGGCGCTTGAAGCGAACGGAATTCCAATAATAAAATACAGCGCCGAGACGGGAGGATTCAACGGTAATTGGGCGTCAGCCACTCCGAGTTTCATAAACGGTCTGATCTGGCTTTATGAGCTTATATACGGCGTATCGTATGAACCTTGATGTGAGGTCACGGTGTACAGATGCTTGAGAACGGACAAATAGAATCCATATTCCGGAGGAACAATAAAAGAAAGGCGATAGTGGTATCGGTATCGTTTATCGTACTGTTCGTATCGGTCATAGTCTCGATATCGCTCGGAACCTTCAGAATGTCGTTCACCGAGGTCGTGGACGTCCTGTTCTTCGGGCGCACGTTCGTGGACGGACCCTACGGGCCGGTGAACGCGAATTTCATCGTGTTCGATATACGGCTTCCGAGGGTGCTCTGCGCCGCACTTGTAGGTGCCGCGCTGGCAATAGCCGGCGCAGCCTTACAAGGCCTTTTCAGAAACCCGATGGCATCGCCGTCGGTGATAGGCATTTCAAGCGGCGCCGCGTTCGGAGCCTGTCTGGCAATGGCCTTCGGGTTCAGCATAGCGGCCGGAGCCCTTGCTATACCTTCGATGGCGTTCATATTCGCGTTCATAACGTTGTTCCTGGTATACTTCATGGCGCGGACGAAGCTCGGCGTCCCGGTGACAATGCTGCTTCTCTCGGGCATCGCGATCGGTGCCTTCTTCAGCGGTCTCGTGTCGCTGCTTCAATATATAATGCCTGAGCAGCAGTTGGGCGGAGTGGTGTTCTGGCTTATGGGAAGTCTGGCGCAATGCGGATGGAATGAGTTCCGTTTGATCCTTCTGCCGATACTGTTCGGTTCAATGATCCTTGTGCTCTTTTCGAAGGATCTCAATCTTTTGTCATTGGGCGATGATCAGGCTAAAAACCTTGGGGTGAACGTTGAACGGACAAGAGTAATCATACTCTGCGCAACAGCATTGGTGGTTGCGGGAGCGGTGTCCGTCTCGGGAGTGATAGGATTCGTGGGATTGATCGTTCCGCATATAATTCGGATGCTCATAGGGCCGGATCACAAGCTCCTGCTTCCAATGTCCCTTGTAGGCGGAGCGATATTCCTTGTGATCGTGGACACCGTTTCCAGAATGGTCATAACAGGAGGGATGCCCGTCGGCATCATAACGGCTATCCTGGGAGCACCGTTCTTCCTTTACATACTGAGGACAAGAAAGAAGGAGGTGTGGGGCTGAAACTGAACGTATCCTCTTTATCGTTCTCTTATGGAAAAAGAAAGGATGCCGTGGATGATGTGTCCTTTGACGCGGATAAAGGCGAGGTCATTGGAATAATAGGGCAGAACGGCTGCGGGAAAACAACGCTTCTGAAATGCATAAACGCAGTCCTGAAACCAAAAGGCGGCGTTGTCATGATCGAGAACGAGAACGTCCTTTCCATGCCTCGAAAAGATATAGCCAGGAATATAGGGGTTGTGTCTCAGCACTCGATGATCATATTCCCGTACACTGTGCTTGATATGATCATGATGGGCCGTTATCCGGCAAAGAACAGTTTTGAATCATATAACACGGAAGACCTGGAAGTTGTTAAAAGATCAATGGCAGAGACCGGCGTTGAGGCGTTTGCCGAAAGGACCATTGACGAACTGAGCGGCGGTGAAAGACAGCGTGTCCTTATAGCAAGGGCGCTTGCACAGGAACCCGAGATATTACTGCTTGACGAGCCGACGCTGCATCTCGATGTGAACCATCAGTTCGAGCTGATGGAACTGATAAGAAGGCTGGCGTCCGAACGCAATATGCTCGTCATCATCGTTACGCACGACATAATGCTCGCCGCAAGGTTCTGCGACCGTATCATCATGATGGAGAACGGCGCGATCTTCACTTCCGGGAAGACGGAAGACGTTCTCACGAGCGACAACCTTGCGAGAGTGTTCCGAATAGATGCCCGGGTGTCATATGACGAAAGGATCGGCGGCCTTAACGTAATGTTCATCGGAAAATCGGAATGATGTATTCACGAGGATCGATAAAAATCGGAATTATATTTTCATAAGGGTCAATAAAAATTGGGATTGTATATTCATGAGAACCAAAATATTGATGGCGCCCTGGCCGGAATTCGAATCCGAGTCGAAGCCTCGACAGGGCTTCATGATAGGCCACTACACTACCAGGGCTGTGAAATTGGTCAATATCGAAGCAGTATATAACCCTTAAGGTGTGACTGGACGACAACAGATTTTAACCATTATTGCATTCGAATAAATGATAAAAATGCCGAAGCAGCCAACCGTTTCAGATTACATGGTGACGACCATTCAGAGCGTCGGTCCGGATATGACGGTAAAGGAAGTTTCGAAGAAGATAAGCGAATCGAATTTTCATGGGTTGCCGATAACTCAGAAGGATTATCTTGTAGGCTTCATAACTGCAAAAGAGCTGCTCAGATTCACCGACCGGCCCGACTCCAAGATACGCGAGGTCATGAAGATGGGGACCATGTGCGCCGTGCCCGAGATGAGCATGGAGGATGCTATGCGCGTACTGTTCAGATATGGTCTTAGGAATCTTCCGGTCATAGACAAAAAGGGAAAGCTCGTGGGAATGATCTCGAACATAGATATCGTGAGGTCACACATCGAACGGTCAAGGCCGGCGAAGGTCATGTCCGTGAAAACGTTCCTTGAGCAGCATAACGACATCCACCTTAAGATGGTCTCCGGGGATGTTCATTTATCTGAGGTCCTGCCGACGCAGAAGGAAGTGTTCATGGACGAACTGATAGGACGTTCATACGAACTGAAAAGAGGATTGAATGAACCGCTCATCGTCGTAAAAAGGCGCAAAGGGTATCTTGTCGTGGACGGACACCACAGAGTGATGGCCGCTAAGCAGATGGGACGAGAGACGTTCAATGCTGTGATCCTTGAACCGGATAACTACAATGTAACGCTCGGACTGGAAAGAACGGCCGAGAAATGGGGACTTCGCTCACTGGACGACGTTAAGATCATCGAAGGCTCGAAACATCCGTTCATTGAGATGACCACGAGGATGATGGACAGCGGCGAAATGGCGAAATTGAGTGAAAGGCTGGCGGACAGCAACCGGGCGGACCCGGAATGATGCCGTCGGTCTTTACTGCTTCGTCTTTGTGCGCATGCTCTCGAGCATTATCCTCTGTTCAACGGAAGCGATCATTGTTTTTGTCTTAATCACCGTGTCCGGGTTCAGAGAGACACTGTCTATTCCCTCTCTCACCAGGAATTCCGTGAACTCGGGATATACGGACGGCCCCTGGCCGCATATGCTCACCGGTATCCCGTGCTCATGCGCCACGCGTATAAGATGGCTTATCGCTCTCTTTACGCCCTCGCTCCTCTCGTCGAAATATCCCATTCTTCCCAGGATGTCGGAATCGCGGTCGGCGCCCATCACCAGTTGGGTCAGATCGTTCGATCCTATTGAGAACGCGTCACAGTATTTGCAGAACTCGTCCGCCATGAAGATGTTCACCGGAACCTCGGCCATGAAGTACAGTTTGAAATCCTTGCCTCTCTTTAGTCCGACGGATCTCATCATTTCGGTTATTTCCTCAACTTCCTCTACCGTCCTTACGAAAGGCAGCATTACCCAGAGGTTCTTCATTCCCATCTCGTCGCGCACTTTCTTGATCGCACGCAGTTCACACATGTACGCTTCCCTGTAACTGTCGGAAATGTAACGGGAGCATCCTCTCCATCCCATCATCGGGTTTGATTCCATCGGCTCATAGTCCAGGCCGCCTTTCATATCCCTGTACTCATTGCTCTTGAAATCGGATGTTCTCAATATCACCGGCCTGGGGTAGAACGCCCTTGCAACTTTTCCTATTCCTTCCGCAAGTCTGTTCACCAGTTCTTCGGAGCGGCCTTCGGCTATCACGTGCTGCGGGTGCTCGCCTATGTAATTCGTGAAAAGGAATTCGCTTCTCATCAGTCCGACACCGTCAACAGGCAGTTTTGCCACTTCCTCCGCCCTGTTGGGCATGCTCATGTTTACCATAACTTTCGTTCCGGTCACCGGTACGCTCGGCGCTACGATGACCTCCGTTTCCGTTTGTCCCACGCTCTCCTTTATGATGTTGCCGAAATAAACGATCCCGGATGTGCCGTCGACGGTTATTACCATCCCGTCTTTCAGAACGTTCGTTGCATTACCGGTTCCGACAACGCACGGTGTTCCCAGTTCGCGTGATATTATCGCCGCGTGGCAGGTCATTCCGCCTTCGTTCGTAACGATGGCGGCGGCGCGGCTCATTGCCGGGACCATGTCGGGCATCGTCATTGTTGTGACGAGAACATCTCCTTCCTTCACTATGTCCAAGCTCATTCCTTCATCGTAGAACTTCACCGATCCGGAGGTGAGGCCGGGGCTTGCGCCGAGGCCGGTTGTCAATATCACCGCATCATCAGCGGGTTCGATCATCGTTTCATCGGATCTGCCGCCCATTGCGGTTATCGGTCTTGCCTGAACAATATACACTTTATTGTCTTCTATACACCACTCGATGTCCATCGGCATCTCATAGTGTATCTCTATCTGCCTTCCGACGGATGCCAATTCTATTATGAAACGATCATCAATCTTCTGCGCCTTCTGCTGTTCCTTCGGAACATCGGACCTCTCGGTCCTGCCGTCCGCGCCTTTGACGTATTTCCATTTCTGTGTTGCGATCCTTTTCTTCACGATCTCCATGTGTCCCTTGTTCAGCATGTACGTGTCAGGCGTGACCTCTCCGCCGACTATTGCTTCGCCGAGACCGAATCCGGCTTCAACGATTATATCCTCCCGGCCGGTGTTCGGGTCGACCGTGAATATTATCCCCGATGCTTCCGAATTGACCATTTTCTGCACCACTACCGCCAATTTCAGATCGTCATGCGAAAAACCCTGCTTCTCGCGGTATGCTATCGCTCTCGGCGTGAAAAGCGAGGACCAGCATTTTCTGACCTTGTCAAGCAGGTCTTCGGGCGTCGACACATTAAGATATGTTTCCTGCTGACCCGCGAAGCTTGCATCCGGGAGATCCTCCGCCGTTGCGCTGGATCTCACTGCTACGAATCCTCTCTCGCCGGGGAAAAGTTCAGCGTATGCGTCCAGTATCTCTTTCATAAGGTCCGAAGGTATCTCGTGCTTTTCGAAAAGGGCTCTGACTCTCGCGGAAGCGTCCGTGAGCGATTGGTCGCTGTCCTTTTCGATTGACGATAACTCTTTGTTCACTTTGCTCAGGATCTTACTTTTTTCAAGGAAATAATCATACGCCGCCGTTGTCAGCACGAATGCGTCCGGCACCTGGAACCCCGCCGACGTGAGTTCTCCGAGGTTTGCTCCCTTTCCTCCTACATAGGGTATATCGTTTACACGCAATTCACGAACATTGACAATTCTTTTCATCGGTATCCCTTGTTAAACAGGCCTCAAGGGCTGTATGTTCAATAATCATTCGCCGAGGATATAATACTATTCACAATACGGTAAAAATATTTAGGATGTCCTAAATTTTTGCACGATTTTTGCACTGTTTTTACGCAGCTTTGACATAATTTCGACATTCATAATATTGGCTACGTAAATCGTACAATATGGTGTATTTTTCTACGTTTGTCGTAGAATAATATCTAATTATCATCATTTTTTCGAACAGACTACAGAAGATTTAAAATATATGTCGCTCTTCGGACCCCTGAGGGTTCTAATGAACATGGAATTATGTTGGCACGGCCGTGGCGGTCAGGGAGTCGTCACAGCTAACGAGATCCTGGCCTCAAGTGCGATAAGGGAAGGCAAATACGTAAAAGCGTTCCCTGAGTTCGGCCCGGAGAGAATGGGGGCGCCTATAAGGGCGTTCACAAGGATATCGTCAGATCCCATAAGGATACACAGTCAGGTGTATACACCCGACATAGTGATAATCCTGGATCCGACGCTCGTAGGTAAGATAAAGACCATAACCGCGGGTCTTAAGAAAGACAGTGTGGTTCTGGGCAACTACGCCGGCACTCCGAAGGAGCTGCAGGAAGCGCTGCAGACCGATGCTAAATGCTACGCGGTCGACGCTACGAGGATATCCACAGAAGAGGTCGGAAGACCGATGGTGAACACGTCGATGCTCGGAGCGGTGACGAAAGTATCGGGCATAGTCTCGTTCAACACACTCGAAGAGCAGGTAAGAGCGAAATTCGGGAACAAACTTCAGGAAAGCGTGATCGTGAAAAACCTGTCCGCACTGAAGCGCGCTTACACGGAGGTGCAGTGATCATGTCGCTTGTACCCGGAGGGCGCGTAATAGAGCCCGGAAGCGCATTGAAATTCCTGACGGGAGACTGGAGATCGTTCAGGCCCGTCTATGATGATAAGAAGTGCTCGCACTGCATGCTGTGCTGGATGTACTGTCCCGATGAGACGATCCTTGTAAAGGACGGCAAAATGAACGGTATCATGATGACGCACTGCAAAGGCTGCGGATTGTGTGCAAAGCACTGCCCGAAGAAGGCAATAACAATGATACAGGAGTGAGTCGAATGGAACATAAGGATATTGCAATAAACGGTGATTACGCCATAGCGTTGGCGTGGAAACAGGTCGATCCGGATGTCTGCTCGGCATACCCGATCACACCTCAGACGATAATCGTCGAACGTTTCTCAGAGTATGTGGCGGACGGCGAAGTGAACACTGAATTCGTATGTACGGAATCGGAGCACAGTGCTTTGTCTCTGTGCATAGCGTCCGCATCGGCCGGTGCCAGGTCCGTCACCGCGACGGCGGCGGTAGGTCTCGGACACATGTGGGAGATGCTCGGTACAACCGCGGGCCTCAGGATGCCGGTCACGATGGCCGTCACCAACAGGGCGCTCAGCGCACCGATCAACATCCATTGCGACCACGGTGACGCGATGGCATCCAGGGACAGCGGATGGGTCATGCTCTTCTCGGAGAACGTCCAGGAAGCGTATGACAACGCGATAATCTCGATGAGGATCGCGGAACACAAAGATGTTCAGTTACCGGTCATGTTCTGTCTTGACGGTTTCATACTGACGCACGCGATAGAGCGCATGACACCCATGGAGACGAAGGACGTTAAGGCGTTCGTCGGAGAATACGACCCTGTGTACCCCCTTCTTGACTGGAAGAACCCGGTAACGCACGGCGCCATGGATCTCAGCGATGTGTACTACGAACACAGATACCAGATCCTGGAGGCGATACAGGCCGCCGCAAAAGTGGCGGAGGACGTCTTCAAGGACTTTGCGAAGATCACGGGCAGGAAGTACAATTCCCTTGAGAAATATAAGTGCGACGACGCCGATTACATCGCCGTCTGTCTCGGATCCACATTCGGCACGATAAAGGTCGCTGTGGACCAGCTTCGCGCCGAGGGAAAGAAAGTGGGCGCCATGATGCCCCGTCTGTACAGGCCGCTGCCGATAGACGACATCGCAAAAGCAGTGGAAGGTAAGAAAGGCATAGCTGTCCTTGACAGGTTCATGACCTTCGGTTCATACTCACCGCTTTACGAGGATGTCGTTACGTCAGCAACATCATTGAAAGAGATGCCGAAGATGTACAGCTACATATACGGTCTCGGAGGACGCGACGTGAAGGTCAGCGACCTTGAGTCCGTGTACAACGACATGATCGGCAACAAGTCGAAGAAAGTCAACCACTTGGGGGTGAAGTTATGACCATATCATTGAAGGAACTGGCAAAGACGCCGACGAAGATGACCGCAGGTCACAGACTTTGCGGCGGGTGCGCCGAGGGTACGGTCGTACGTCAGGCGCTGATGGCCACGGACAAACCGGTCGTGGTGTCCACCGCAACCGGATGTTTCGAAGTGTCAACGACAATATATCCGTACACCGCATGGAACGTACCGTGGATACACACCGCGTTCGGAAACGTCGCCGCGACGGCCGCAGGAACCGAGGCAGCATACAATGCGCTGAGGAGAAGGGGCAAGATCAAAGACGAGATGAACTTCCTTGCGATAGGAGGAGACGGCGGAACCTACGACATAGGATTCCAGGCGCTCTCAGGCGCTCTCGAGCGCGGACACAGGTTCGTGTACCTTTGTATGAACAACGAGGCGTACATGAACACCGGTATTCAGAGATCGGCCTCAACCGGAATAGGCGCAGCAACATCCACAACGCCCGCGGGTGACATCATACCCGGAAAACAGGGATACCCGAAGGACATGACCCAGATCGTGGCAAGCCACCACATACCGTATGTTGCTCAGGTATCTCCCCACAACTGGAAGGATATCATAACCAAGTTCAAGAAGGCCTATGACGTGGACGGACCGTCGTTCATTAACGCCATATGCCCGTGCCCGAGAGGATGGAGGACCGAAGCGGAAGACTCCATGATCCTCGGACAGCTTGCGGTTGAGACATGCGTATGGCCGTTGTACGAGGTCGTCGACGGAAATTACGAGTTGACGGGAGAGAGCCTCAGGATCGCCGAAGGCAAGCTTGAGAAGAAGCCGATCATGGACTGGTTCAAGTCACAGGGAAGATTCAGACACCTGATGGACGACAAGTGGGCCAAGGTCATCAAGGGCGCACAGGCGGACGTAGACAAGAAGTGGGAAAGGCTCAAGAAGCTCGCTAAACTTTGAATGGGGTTTCCCCCATTCTTTTTTATTTTTCCTTTTATCTCTTAATTCAGCGTTCGTTGTTATTTTGTTTATGCATTCAGAAGAATTGTATGTACACCGCTATCGCAAAGAGGGAACCCAGCATTGCCGATACCGCGTTGTTGCTGTATTTTGACATATATCCTCTCTTCTCGAGCGTTGCGCCGAACAGGCTGTCTATGAAGCATCCGACCATGCCGGCGGCGATCGGAACGATGAAGAGGATTTCAAGTGTTAAACCGAATATCAGCGCCCATCCTATAGCGGCGGTAAGCGTCGCCGCCCCCAGTGCCAGCAGCGTTCCGAGAACGGAGATCCCTCCGTCTGTCCCCGGTTCGACCCTTTCGAGAGTGGTGAACAGCCAAACCTTCTTATCTCTGATGCCGACCTCGCTTGCGATTGTGTCGGCGGCGGCAACGGTTATTGAAGATATATACGCAACCGACATCATAGTGTAATATTCCTCTCCCAGGAGGAAGGCGAGAACCGCAAATATACATGGCGTGACACCCACGGCTATCACGTTCTTGTATCTCCTTTCTCCGAAAAGACCTTCCTGTAATCCGCTTTTTTTCTTTTTGGCCAGACCCATTAACGTAGCGGCGAAGCCAAGCGTTGTGAATATTATCAGAACGAGCAGCCAGTCGGCGGAACCGAAAAGACCTATTATCAATCCCACTGTCAGCGAAGCGACCGCTCCGTCGAACGTAAGAAGACCGTAATACTGTGCCAGGATCGACAGTAACCCTGCCATTATCACTATGAACAGAAGTTCTGATAGCTCCATCTGATTTCCCTAAGTGCTATGTGATATATTTACTGGTCGCTCTTTAACCTGTGATGCGCGGAAGCTTCGCATATCTTTCGAACGCTTCATGATACCATGGACTTAACCGAAAGATCAGATAAGCATCTTCAGTATTTCGTTCGCATACGATATCGCGTCATTCCTGTCGTCAAGGGGATGGAACATTATCTTCCCTTGAGAATATATCGTAACTTCCATTCCATTCCAGGACATCACAAGCATCATATCGTCAAACATTGCGATCTCCCCTTTATCGGAGAGCGTACGGGCCGCTTTTTCCATGTCTATCTCGAAAAACTCCTTCGGAGTTGTCATCAGAGCTTTACCGCCGCACAGTCTCGTGATCGAATATCTCATTTCCTTAACCTTTCCAGCACAGACTTCGACAGTGCGCGGAACTCCTCAAGTGAGGATTCATTGGGAACGGTGATGTCGGCAAGAGCTATTATCTTGGCAAGTCCCCATCCCATCTCACGTTCGTCCCTTTCTTCGAATTCTTTGATATTCGACGGTGCATCGTCCCTTTTGCGTTTCACCAGCCTTTCATATCTTGCGCCGGTGGACGAGTGGATCGCCACGACCGTCACCTCATCCGCCAGCGGCCGGAAGGCTTTCACTTCGTCCGCGCTTCTGCAGCCGTCCACAAGGAATAAGTTGTGTTTCATCCTCTCGGTCGATCTTTTCGCCCATATGTCGTATCCGTGCTTCCTGCGTTCCGCTTCAGCGAATTCTCCGATACTGACATCACACGGCGGATCGCGTGAATGATACGTTTCCCTGACGATGTCCCCCATCCTCAGGAACGGTATTCCCATTTCCTCGGCGACCTTCAGAAACTCTTCTTTACCCGCACCGGGCATACCTGTGACGATTATCAGACGCATTGTATCATATCAGGTTTTCGGATATCTTTGACAAGGTACGATCACAGTATTTGCACCTGAGCGTCGGCGGTTCCTTTGAGATCACGTCGAATTCAGGATCAACGGGTTCGTTCTTGTTCGTTATGCAGTTCGGATTACTGCATCTTACCAGTCCCGATACCGCGGGCGCGAGGTTCACTCTTTTCTTCTCCGCCACGGAATAATCCCTTATTATCACTATTGTGGCGCAAGGAGCTATCAGCGCGATCTTGTCAACCGTCTTCGGATCGAGTTCGCGGTCCTCCACTTTGACAACATCCTTCCATCCTCCGACATCGTCCTTCTTCGACGGCACGCGTATCAGGACGCTTATCGTGGAATCGATGTTATATTCGTTCACGCCCAATATCTTCAGGACGTTCAGCGCCTGTCCGGCGGTTATATGATCTATGACCGTTCCGTTCCTTATCGGTGCCACCTTGATCTCTATCACAGTCCCTCACCTCCGAGTATCATGTAAAGCAATGCCATCCTGACCGGTATGCCGTTGAACGCCTGTTCGAAGTATTTCGCATGGGACGTGTCATCAACCTCCGGAGCGATCTCATCGATCCTCGGCAGCGGATGCAGGACGACGAGATCTTTCTTCGCCTCTCTGAGCATTGCGTTGTCTATGCGGTACATCCCCGCCACCTTGTTGTATTCCGACGGATCGGGGAACCTTTCCTTCTGTATCCGGGTAACATAAAGGACGTCAGCATTCGGTATCGCGTCCTCGAGTCTGTCCGTAAGTTTCGGTTTGGAACCTTTCTCCGTTATGTGTTTTATGTTATCATCGGGCATCTGAAGCGTCTCGGGAGCAACGAACGTCAGGTTCGCGCCGAACAAAGTAAGCGCGTCCACCAGCGAGTGCACGGTGCGCCCGTACTTCAGATCGCCGACGATGACTATGTTCAGACCGTCAATGCGTTTCTTCGCCCTTTTTATCGTGAAAAGATCGAGCAGTGTCTGCGTCGGATGCGAACCGGCGCCGTCGCCCGCGTTTATCACCGGATTGTCGGAGAACTTTGCGGCGAGTCTTGCAGCGCCTTCGTGCGGATGCCTAAGAACAATGAGATCGCAGTATGCGTCCACCATCCTTATCGTGTCCGCTAACGTCTCTCCTTTTGAGATGGCGGTCATTGACATCTCCGAGACGTCTATCACATCAACGCCGAGTCTGTGAGCGGCGCTCTCGAATGATAACCTTGTACGTGTGGACGGTTCGAAGAAAAGATTTCCCAGGATCTTTCCTTCAAGGACCTTCGCCCTTTTCTCGCCTTTGGCGTAAGGCACCATCTTTTCCGATACTTTCAGTATCTCCTCGATCTGCTTCCTGTCAAGGTCCCTGATGGATACTATGTCCTTATCGTAAAAGTTCATGCATATCCATAGCGATGTGATAGATTTAATCTCTTTGTTCGGCAGATCATTTACAGTCCGAACTCCTTCATGACGTCCTAATGGGATGTTTCTTTGGGATCTTCCGGATATCTTTCGTATGCCTCGTCTCCAAGCTGGCATCAAGCTCATCTTCTATCCTTTCTATTATGTCTTCCATGAGTTTTTCCATTGTCATGTTGCTGATCTCGGCATATCTGAGCATTACTTTCATTTGATGGTCTGTAAGATTCAGGTGATACTGTCATTGGAATCACTTCTTTTATCTCTTTATTGTAGCCATCGGATTCGCGGATATTGAATTATCATTCAGACGTTGCGGACGAGACTGAAACAAATACGGTTCTCGCTTTTTTCATGGAAGGATCATGATTGATAACACGGTTCCGAAGCGCAGCAACATTAATTAGTGAAAGGATGTTGCGACATTCATGCTGGAAGTTCTTGCCCGCTCGCAGAGAGGAAGGATTTGTGAATTCAAAGCGAAGAACGTTACGATAAGGACTCCGGCCGTACTGAAGGTTACCGACGATCCGCCGGCGGACGGGGAAGATGTCTTTGTGTCCGTAAGCAACGGAAGAAGGACGCTTGTCATAGGCGACGACCGGTTTGAGATGGACCGCAAACTCAGAACGGCGGTCTCATCGGATATCCGCAATGAACCGGTGAATGACAACGGCGTATGTATTTTGAGAGTTCCGTTCGAAAATATTGAGATTCCGGAGAACACTGAATTGGTAGTAATATCAAACGCATTCGAACTTAGAAAGGATCCGAGGAAGATGGTAGATACGATCATCCGTATAAGGAATATGATCGGCCACAACGTCCTTCTTTACGCTCCCGGTATCGCCGACCCTTCGAACATCCCGCTGCTTGCGTATATGGGCGTCGACCTCTTTGACGATTCGTTTCCCGTATCTGCCGGAAGATCGGGTATGCTGTACATTCCGGAAGGAGAGGTCTTCATCGGAGGGGATGTCTCAGAAAACAATTGTCTTGAGATCCGCAATGAATGTTCCAAGGTCGTGATCTTCACGGAAGCGGGAAGGCTTCGCGAACTTGTCGATCAGCGTGTTTCATCGCCGTCACTGGTGGCCGCACTCAGGGTATTCGATCGTATGGGATACGAATATCAGGAGGAGATGTGCGGCACCGTGGGCCCGCGTTTCTCCTGTAACACAACGCAGTCGCTCTTAAGACCTGAGGCAGAACGCTTCAGACGGGTGCTCGATGAACGTTACGAACCTCCCGCGCATAAAAGGATCCTCGTTCTGCTTCCGTGTTCTGCGAAAAAGCCTTATCACACTTCGAAGACACACCGCGCATTCGGTGATGCGATACGCACAGGAGATCATGACGTTCTTGTGCATGAGGTCATCGTCACTTCCCCTTTGGGCATTGTTCCCAGAGAGCTGGACGTGTTCTTCCCTGCATCCTCTTACGACATACCGGTGACCGGCGAGTGGAAATGCCAGGAGAAGGAGATCATACGACGCATGCTGAAAAAACTTCTTGAGTTCGGTTATGATCATGTGATATCGCATCTCGGCGATACAACGGAACTGATACGCGGACTTACCGACATGACCGAGACCTGCACGGGCGATCCCGTGTCATCGATATCTTTGAAAAATCTGGAATCTGCGGTTCGCGATGCATCCGCCGGAATGGAAAGATGCGGATACCACGAGGACAGACGTGAAAACCTCCGTTCTGTGCTAAGATTCCAATTCGGAAGAGATGTTGCCGACGCATTGATGGAAAATTCTGACGTTACAGGAAAATTCCCGTACTGGAAGATGAATTCCGGAAAACAGCAGCTGGGGATGCTTACGCCCGAGAGAGGCATGGTATCCCTTACGCTGGAAGGCGCCGAACGTCTGGTGAAGATGAACAGGAACATCGTGGAGATGCTTGACTTCGAAATGAAAGGCAACCTGTTCGCGGTCGGTGTTGTGAAAGCGGATCATTCCATAAGACTTGGAGATGAGGTCGCGGTGACTTCGAACGGTTGTCTGAAAGCGATCGGCGTTGCCGCGATGTCAGGTAAGGAGATGGAAGAACTGAGAAGGAGTATCGCGGTAAAGATACGCCACAAAACGAAGTGAGAATGGATTCGGAGAATTTCGGTACAATGACTGAAGAATATTTCTTTGAACTTTCGGGGGAGCATCCGACCATGCCCGCCGCCGAGGCGCTTGCATGCATATGCGCGGAATCCGATATGCGCGAAAGCGAGGTGAAATACGTCAGCGGCCCGGGGTATGTGACCGCGCAATTCGATGAGCGTATCGCGGAAGGCATCGCGGAAAGGATCGCACTGACGCAGAAGATCGGTAAATATCTGGGTTCTTTCGACGCCGGTGATGTATCGTTTGAGGATATCGTCATTCCGGAAGGAACGTTCGCGGTGCGTCCGAGAAGGTTCAGGGGGATGATGCAGAATGTCGATTCTCAGGACCTTGCCCGAAAACTCGGGAAACATCTTTCGAAGAACAACGAAGTGTCCCTGAACGATCCGGACATCGAGGTCAGGGTGTTCATGTCCGATAAGATACATATCTTCCTTTCCTGTTTTGATATCGACAGGTCTTCCTTTGAGGACAGGAAGGTCGGCGAGAGGCCTTTCTTCTCCCCTATATCCTTACATCCGAAATACGCGCGGGCATCCGTGAATTTAACGCGCGTGAAAAAGGGGGACGTTGTCATTGACCCGTTCTGCGGAACCGGCGGCATAGTAATGGAAGCGGCGGTGATGGGGATGAAGGTCATAGCATCCGATCTCGATGAGAGAATGGTGACCGGCTGCCTGGAGAACATGGAGCATTACGGCCTGAAGATCCATGACAGCGATGTTCTTGACATCGGCGACGTTCCCGGAAGGTTCGGGGATGCGGATGCGGTCGTCACCGATCCTCCGTACGGAAGATCGACGCACACTGCAGGCGAGGACGTGAAGAGCATCCATCTCCGTGCGCTGTCATCCGTGAACGGCTGTCTGAAGAACGGCGGACGGGCGGCGATCGTGCTTCCTTACGAAGTTGACACCGATTCAATGACAAAGGAGCATATGTTCACACAGAGAGTGCACGGATCGCTGTGCCGTCACTATCATGTATTTGCGAAACGCTGATCTGCAAGCCCGGAAAACGTCCCTTTGAAACGCTTTGAATATACGCTTACATAACATGAGTGAACATATCTTATTAACAACAATCCGCTCAAACGTTAATAATTATTAATCTGTTGAAAATGTATTTATATCGTTTTTCCAAGCTGTTTCCATGAAGCCTAATGTTTCCATGAATCCTAAACTTGTATTGGCAAGTATTTTAGTGGCGGCTATGCTGGTGATCGCCGCCTTTGTGGTCATTACCAATTCAGATGAGAAAAGAGAGTCTGATGTCGTTGTCACGATGGGATGGCAGAAGGAGATGGTCGATACCATTACTCAGGGAAGTTTGCACACCGTTGTTCTTTTACCTCCGAACACGAGTCCTCATGACATGAGCATACTTCCGAGCAGTTTACAGTATCTTACCAATGCGCAGCTGTTCATTGAGATAGGGAGCGGCGTAGAATTTGAAGACGAAATACTCAAGCGTGTGAAAGATGATCTCAAAACACCGCGTTTATCGTTAATGGATCTGCTCGGGCACGACCACGGGCAAACATGCGACTGCCATAATTGCGGTTGCGGCGCTCACTGTCACTGCAACGACTGCACCGCCGGAGGCGGCTGTCACTGTACCAACTGCGGCAGTACTCATAATCACGCTTCATGTGAATGCGCTAACTGCGCCTGCGGCGCCCACTGTCACTGCAACGACTGCACCTCCGGAGGGCCTTGCCACTGCTCCGGATGCAGCGGAGGTCATGGTCACGGACACGAACACGGCGATGATTGTCCCTGCAGACATATATGGGTGAACCCCGGCAACCTGATGATCATGGCAGAGCGGTTGGCGGAAGAACTGAAGAAAATATTCCCTGAGGTCGGCGATGATGTGATCGACCAGGGCCTCGCCGAGTACCTGCAGAAGGTGGAAGGCATAAAGGATGTTATCGAGAGCATAGTTGAGAAAAGGGATTCGGGGCAAACAATACTGGTGTGGCATAACGCATGGGGACTCCTGATGGAATACGTCAATGATGTTGCTAACGAGATGCTCAACCCTGCGGTGATATTCACCGAGAACAATCCCTTCATAAAGGTGATGGCGGCAGAGCCGCAGGGAGGAGGAGGAATTCCGCCGTCCGTTCTGGATATCATAAGAAATCCCGGATCCGATCTGAACAGGACCGCTTATATGAGTCCGTTCGATTCACCTCAATACAGAACTGAGGTCACGAATAACGGATTCACCATTGTCAACATAAATCCGACCGCCACGGATTTTTTGAATGAGCTGCATAAGTTCGTAACCTCTCTGCTGAACACTCTTGACGGAGACGGTTCCTTACACGGCAGCGATGAGTGTGACTGTCACGGTTGTCAGTGCGGCGCCGCTTGTCAATGCTGCAGCTGCGGCCACTGCCACTGCACCAACTGCGACGGTCATGGCCACGGGCACACATGCGACTGTAACAACTGCGGTTGCGGTGCTCATTGTCACTGCAACGACTGCAGCGGCCACTGTCACTGCACCGGTTGCGGAGATCACGGGCACACATGCGACTGTAACAACTGCGGGTGCGGTGCTCATTGTCACTGCAACGACTGCAGCGGTCACTGTCACTGCATCGGAGCGCAGGCGTCAGCGGATGCTGCGACGACCACGGGCACGCCCACGGGCACGGATAAGTTAAACTATTTGGAAAATAGTCTCTATGCGTGAGGATATGAACAATGAACTTCCTTTGAGAATAAGGGGCCTTTCCGCCGGTTACGATGGCAACCCTGTCTTCGAAGGATTGGATCTCGACCTCATGCATGGAGATTTTCTGGCAATAGTCGGACCGAACGGCGGCGGAAAGACAACCCTTTTCAAAACCATTCTCGGACTTATTCCTCCTATCTCCGGAACTGTGGAGATATTCGGAGGATCTGTCTCCGCGGGGATCGTCGGATACGTTCCGCAAAGCAACTCCATAGACATGAAGTACCCTATATCCGTGGAGGACGTGGTACTCATGGGACTCCGGGTGAAGAAAGGTCTACGTCCGTATTACAACAAGAATGAGAGGGATGCCGCACACAGGTCCATGGAATCCGTAGGAATATTCGATCTGAAGGACAGAAGCATATCCGAATTGTCCGGCGGGCAGTTCCAGCGGGCCATGATAGCTCGCGCCCTTGCGCCGTCTCCGAAGATCCTTATGCTTGACGAACCGACCGCCAGTCTTGACCCGGGAATAAAGGATTGCACGCACGACATACTCAGGGACATAAACCGTGACGGCGTGACCGTCATGATGATAACTCACGACATCGGCAACATACCGCACGGCGTGAAGAGGATAGCCTGCATGAACCGCGGTATGATAATAAACGATTCACCGGAAATAACGGACGAGATGATAAGGTTCGGATTCCACTGTCCTCCGGAGTTCCTGAGATTCAACAGAAAAATGGACTATAAGTACAGATGCGCCTGCCCCGAATGCGAGGAGGAATCCGATTGACCGACTGGATCGCTGTGCTGCCCATATACCAGGACATGTTCTTAGCTGCGGTCATAGCATGCATACTCTGCGGAGTTGTCGGAACGTTTGTTGTCGTTAACCGCATGGTGGCCGTCACCGGAGGTATCGCACATACCATGTTCGGAGGCGTCGGGTTCGCATACTTCGCCATGTCAGTTCTTATGGTAAGCTGGTTGACCCCTATGTGGGGAGCGCTCATATTCGGTCTCGCGGCGGCCCTGATCCTGTCATTGACCAGTAAAATGAAAAGGATAAGACAGGATTCTATGATAGGAGTTCTTTGGGCTCTCGGAATGGCCGCGGGAGTGATCTTCATGTCTATGATGGACAGGTCTGTCATCACACCTCATTCTTATGAGGCCATACTCTTCGGCGACATTCTTTTCGTCGGAAGTTCCACTCTGATAATGATGGCGATAGTGTCCGCCGCCATTTTGGTAATTGTCGCCCTGCTTTACAGAGAATTCCAGATCTTGACGTTTGACAGTGCGAATGCCCATCTACTCGGTGTAAATGTCCCGCTTATGAGGACCATACTCTATGTGATAATAACAGTGGCGTGCGTGATGGTCACCAACGTTGTCGGGATAATAATGATAATCGCACTGATGACCATACCCGTGGCAATGGCGAACCTGTTCCTCAAAAATCTTAAAGACACCATGATCTACGCTTCCGTGCTCTCTACCGTGTTCGCCGTATTCGGATTATTCCTTTCAATTGCTTTCGATGTACCTCCCGGCGCCACGGTTGTGCTGGTGATCGGATGCGCATTCGTTGTGGCCATCTTATTGAAGTACGTCATGGATCGCAGCGCCGTGCAAAGTTCCGGCACATGACGGCGATGCCTTCGATCGTTCCGGATCACATGTACCGCATGGATGCCGTCAATCTTTTAGACAGCCTATCGGTATCACGTGCACTCCGTCATCGCGTGTGTATGCGAACTCCGTTCCGGTCACGACTGCCAAGAAGGAGGGTGCGTTCATTTTTTCCGTGTCCACCCTGCCCCTTAATTTCTTAAGATTTTTTGCGGCAACATCTATGTCATCGGCTCCGAGCTTCATTTCAATGGCACACCATCTACCATTATGAAGATGAATTATCGCATCTGCCTCCAGACCTTCTTTGTCCCTGTAATGATATACGTCACCGCCCAAGGACTGCGCATAGATCCTTAGATCACGTATGCAGAGGGATTCGAACAATAATCCGAACGTTTCAGGATCGAACTCGATGTCTTTGGCATTGGCGCCAAGAAAATATGCGGCTATGGCAGGATCGGTCATATGTCTTGTTTCCGCTGTTCTTATCGTGGTCTTTGAACGTAGCTTCGGGCTCCACGCGGAGAGATTTTCTATCACATACAGTTTTCTTAATGCAGTTAAATAATCATCAAGCGTGTTGATGTGCATGCCTCCGGTCTCGCTCGAACTTACATCGCCCAATATCGTGGCGTTTGACGCGCTCGTTGAAATGTTCCTAGACACGGATCTCAATATCGCTCTCATCTTTTGCGCATCCCGCTTTTTTCCGTCGACCGTATTTATGTCGGATTCCAATATCATTTCGCAATAGCCTGCAACCTGTTTGCATGCTATTTGATAGCTCATTCCCGCAGAACTCGGCCAGCCTCCGCGGACTATCACTTTTGCTATATCTTCGATGCTCAGCTCCGATTGCCCGTTTATCTTGCCGGCGGAAGAGAATAACGCTCTGAGACTCACTTCTCCTGTAGAATTCCCGGACTCATGAAGGCTCATCGTCCTCATTCTCATTCTTGCTATCCTGCCGACGCCGGAATGAACTATCTTTTTCTCGTCAATGGATGTGGATCCTGTCAGAATGTACAATCCTTGTTCGCCCCTCTGATCTACATCGAACCTGACGGCATCCCATAATTGCGGTGCGGTCTGCCATTCATCTATCAGTCTTGGATTTTTACCTATCAAAAGATTAGAAGGGTCGAGTTCGGCCATCTGCAGATATGTTTTTCTTTTCTTGGGATCTTGCATATAAATTATACTTTTTGCCAATTGTTTTGCCGTTGTTGTCTTCCCGCACCATTTGGGGCCTACTATTACCACCGCACCGAAAGCCTCCAGTTCTTCCTTAAGCTGGTTGTCAACGATTCTTTCTCTGTATCCCATGCGCCTCTCCTTTTGACCTGACTCTATGTTGACAGATACTTGTTCGAAATATATTATCATTGTGGAAGTTGGCGGTATTTCCATTGTGGAAGTTGGCGGTATTTCCATTGTGGAAGTTGGCGGTATTTTCATTGTGACTGCGAGTAATATGTACAGAAAGATTCACGCTCCCATTGAACTAAACAAAGCGCGGACCGTTGCTTCATAATGTTTTTATACAGATTTAACATAGAGAGGAGTATGGCAAAGAAAGAAGGTAGCGGGATACAGCAGCAGGCAGGTCTTATCAGATACTTCGATATCGAGAATGATAAAGCTCTGAAGCTCTCGCCTAAGACCATCATCGGCTTTGCGATAGGCATATCCGTCGTTGTGATACTTCTGCAGACGTTCTACCCTATGTAAAACGCTGACGTAATTTTTTGACAGATTGTAAAATATAAAAAAAGCTGGGCCCGTGTGGAGGAATTCACGGACCCGATTTCATTCTCAGTGTCCCCAGATGAATCTTACATTCGCCGGGAACGAACCGTTCCTTTTGGACATGAAAGAGAACCGTATGCCGAGTGGTTTCTCGTACGGTGCCTTCACGACTTCAGCTATATCTGCCGCCGAAGTCTTCTCATGCGGTATGTCAACCGCAGGGATGATCGCACCGTCTGCGACCACTCCTTTCAGGATCGCGGTCATCTCGTTCTCCAAGGCATCGATGTCCGCATGGCATTCCGTGGATATGCACACGTCGTTCTCTATCTCATTCAGCGCAAGGATGTGTTCCGCAGGAAGTGCATTGATGCGTTCCTTTATATGGCGCGCGATCAATACGGCGTCTGAAAACGCCGATTGACTGAACATTCCCGCTGCGGCCTTGTTTTCTTTCTCAGTGGCGGTAAGCATCTCCGTTTCTTCGTATTCCACGTCTTCTGACATTTCAAGCATCGCAATTCCGGCGTTGACCGTCTCTATTTCAGCGGACTCATTTAAGACATGTTTCTCAGAGCGCGTAAGATCATCATGAATGGAACCGCAGTCAATATCTGCAACGAACGACCCGTGTGCATGCGCCTCCAACGCGATGACCGTATCCGTTCTCTCCGTGATGTCCTGTTCCAAATATTCCGTGACAACGTTCATCAGCAGAATGGACGACCCTTCAACGATATCCGCCTTCGTTTCCGGCATCATCATGTCCAGACTTGCAAAATACGATGATACCGTTTCAACGAGACATATCTGTTCTGTGCCTATATCTTCAACGATATCCGCCTTCGTTT